>Ga0256841_1000012_pt1 | contig 233338 bp, 205 predicted proteins | sample 356308metaG_FD_185971 | JGI IMG/M metagenome (GOLD analysis project Ga0256841, IMG submission 185971) | Hydrothermal vent microbial communities from Mid Atlantic Ridge, Atlantic Ocean - 356-308 | ecosystem: Environmental > Aquatic > Marine > Hydrothermal vents | place: Atlantic Ocean: Mid...
CGGCTTGACAGGGAATGACCCTGCCGGCGCCACGGCGCCTTGCGCCTGACCATCCAGAGACCCGCTGAATGAGGCTTTGTTACCGTTGGGATTAGTAACCCGGGACCGCCCTCATGGCTGGAGGGCTTCGTGCATGTAACCAATACCGACTCAATACTTCAGAACCGTTGTCTGGTCGTTACCGCAGGCTCGGCCCGAACGGTAGCGGAGCCGGCTTGCGCCAACCGGTACATTGCCATTGTCAGGCCGGGAAGGGCCGCGCAATAATGCACGGGCAGCATGCCAGACGGAGTTCCGCCCATCTTTTCCCGCCTCTTCCACCGTGCCGGCACCGATCCGCAACGCCTCGACAAGGTGGCGGCGGTGGATCTCGGTTCCAACAGTTTCCATCTCGTCATCGCCCGGGTGCGCGACGGCGATCTGCAGATCATCGATCGGGCGCGGGAGATGGTGCGCCTGGCGGCCGGCCTCGGCCCCGACAAGCGCCTGACCCCGGAGGCCATGGCGCGGGCCATGGCCTGCCTGACCCGTTTCGGCGAACTGCTGCGCGATCTGCCGCCGGGCAGCGTGCGGGTGGTGGGCACCAACACCCTGCGCAGCGCGCGCAACAGCGCCGAACTGATCGAACATGCCGAGCGGGTGCTCGGCCATCCGGTGGAAATCATCGCCGGCGTGGAAGAGGCGCGCCTGATCTATCTGGGCGTGGCCCACAGCCTGCCCGATCCCGGCGGACGCCGCCTGGTGGTGGACATCGGCGGCGGCTCCACCGAGGTGATTCTGGGCGAAGGCTTCGAGCCGGTGCACATGGAGAGCCTGCACATGGGCTGCGTGGCCTTCTCCCGCCGCTTCTTTCCCGATGGCGCCATCAGCCGCAAGCGCCTGCAGAAGGCACGCCTGGCTGCCCTGCTGGAGATGGAACCCATCATCGCCGCCTACCGGCAACAGGGCTGGGAACAGGCGGTTGGCGCCTCGGGCACCATCCGCGCCGTGCGCCGGGTGGTGAACGCGCTGGGGCTGTGCGACGACGGGATCAGCGCCGCCGCGCTCTCGCAACTGGTGGAGCGGATCGCCGATTTCCGCCACCACAACGAACTGGACCTGCCGGGCCTGAGCGAAGAGCGGGCACCGGTATTCGTTGGCGGCGTGATGGTGCTGCTCGGCGTGTTCGAGGGCCTGCGGATCCGCCACATGACCGTCTCCGACGGTGCCCTGCGCGAGGGCCTGCTGTACGATCTGCTCGGTCGCATCCGCCACGAGGACGTGCGCGAGCGCACCGTCGACTCCCTGGCCCGGCGTTACCAGGTGAGCCCGCACCAGGCCCGGCGGGTCACCGATACGGTGGCGCGGCTGCTCGATCAGGCCCGCGACGCCTGGCGCCTGGACGACGACAACCTGGCCCTGCTGCTGGCCTGGGCGGCGCGCCTGCACGAAATCGGCATGGACATCGCCCACAACGGCTATCACAAGCATGGCGCCTACATCCTGCGCCATGCCGACATGCCCGGCTTCTCCCGCTCCGAACAGGAAGTGATGGCCACCCTGGTACGCGCCCACCGCCGCAAGTTTCCGGTCGCCGATTTCGACGCCCTGCCCGAGAGCTGGCGCAAGCCCCTCACCCGCTTGGCCATCCTCCTGCGCCTTTCCGTGGTGCTGCACCGCGCCCGCAGCCACACCCCTCTGCCCGAACTGCAGCTGACGGTGAAGAAGAAGATCCTGCACCTGCGCTTCCCCGACGGCTGGCTGGCGGAACATCCCCTGACCGTGGCGGATCTGGAGCAGGAGTCGGGGTATCTCGACAGGCTCGGATACGAGTTGGGATTCGAGTAGCTTGTCGCGGCGAGGGCGCCGCTCCTACCTCCTACGGGGGTATGCGGGTGGTGATGATCACGCAGGGCGGCTAAAGCGCAGCGGAGCCGCCATTGCTGGCAAGTGATCGTGCCGGCCGTTGTGGCGGGTGGTGGGTCGCGGCTTGCGCCGCTCCTGCGATCATGCCTTCTGTAGGAGCGGCGCCCTCGCCGCAACCGGGTGGTGTTCTACTCCCCGCAGATTTCCGCGAGCAGGGCCTGCTGGGCGGAGAGGGGTTCTTCGCCATCGGCGGGGGTGGCGCGTTCGTAGCGGCCGTCGGGCTGGAGGATCCAGGCCTGGGTGTTGTCGTGCAGGTAGTAGTCCAGTTCGTGGATCACGCGCTTGCGCAAGCGGGCGTTTTCGATGGGGAAGCAGGTTTCCACGCGGCGGAACAGGTTGCGTTCCATCCAGTCGGCGGAGGCGCAGAACACTTCGGGCTTGCCGGCGTTCTCGAAATAATAGACCCGGGTGTGCTCGAGGAAGCGGCCGACGATGGAGCGCACCTCGATGTTCTCGGAGACGCCGGGCACGCCGGGGCGCAGGCTGCACATGCCGCGCACCACCAGGCGGATTTCCACCCCGGCCTGGCTGGCCCGGTACAGTTCCTGGATGATGCGCTTCTCCACCAGCGAGTTGATCTTGACCACGATGCGCGCCGGCCTGCCGGCCTCGGCGTTTTTCGCCTCGCGGCGGATCCGTTCCACCAGGCCGTCGAACAGGGTGAAGGGCGACTGCAGCAGGCGGTTGAGCTTGCTCACCTTGCCGAGGCTGGTGAGCTGCAGGAAGATCTTGTGCACGTCGTCGCCGATCGCCCGATCGGCGGTCATCAGGCCGTAATCGGTGTAGAGGCGGGCGGTGCGGGCATGGTAGTTGCCGGTGCCCAGGTGCACGTAGTCGCGCAGCTCGCCCTGCTCGCGGCGCACCACCAGCGCCATCTTGGCATGGGTCTTGTAACCGACGATGCCGTAGACCACGTGGGCGCCCACTTCCTGCAGGCGGTTGGCCACGGCGATGTTGGCCTCCTCGTCGAAGCGGGCGCGCAGTTCGATGACCACGGTCACTTCCTTGCCGCCGCGGGCGGCGCGGACCAGGGCATCCACCAGCGCCGAGTCGGCGCCGGTGCGGTAGAGGGTCATCTTGATGGCCAGCACGTCCGGATCCTTCGCTGCCTGGCGCAGGAAGTCGATCACCGGCACGAAGGAATCGAAGGGGTGGTGCAGCAGCACGTCCTTCTTGCGCAGCACCTCGAACAGGCTGGCACCCTGGGCGAGTTCGGCCGGCAGGCGCGGGGTGAAGGGCGGGAACTTGAGATAGGGCCGATCCACCAGATCGATGATGGCCTGCAGGCGGTTGAGGTTCACCGGGCCGTTCACCTGATAGACGTCGTCGGGCGTCAGCTCGAAGGTCTTCATCAGGAACTCGGTGAGATCCGGCGGGCAGTTGTCGGCCACCTCCAGGCGCACCGCGTCGCCATAGCGGCGCGAGGGCAGCTCGCCCTCGAGGGCGCGCATCAGATCGTCCACTTCCTCTTCGTCCACGAACAGCTCGGAATTGCGGGTGACCCGGAACTGGTGGATGGAGAGCACCTTCATGCCCGGAAACAGCTCGCTGGCATAGGCGTGGATCACCGAGGAGAGGAACACGAAGTCGTAGGGCCCGCTGCCGGTCTCGGGTGGCAGACGGATGAGCCGCGGCAGGGCCCGCGGCGCCTGCACCACCGCCATGCCGCTGGAGCGGCCGAAGGCGTCCTTGCCGCGCAGGGCGACGATGAAGTTGAGGCTCTTGTTGAGGATGCGCGGGAAGGGATGGGCCGGGTCCAGGCCGATGGGACTGAGCACCGGCAGCAGTTCGTGCTCGAAGTAGTGGCGCAGCCAGGCGTCCTGTTCCGCGGTCCACTCGGTGCGGCGGATGAAGCGGATCTGTTCCGCTTCCAGCGCCGGCAGCAGTTCCTCGTTGAGGATCCGGTACTGCTCGTCCACCAGGGCGTGGCAGCGTTCGGACAACAGCGCCAGGGTCTCCTGGGGCGAGCGACGGTCGATGTCGGCCACCGCCACGCCCAGGCGAGCCTTCTGCTTGAGCCCGGCGATGCGCACCTCGAACAGCTCGTCCATGTTGGTGGAGGTGATGCACATGTAGCGCAGGCGTTCGAGCAGCGGCACGTCCCGGTCCACCGTCTGCGCCAGCACCCGGCGGTTGAATTCCACCAGCGAGAGTTCCCGGCCGAGGAACAGTTCGGGGCGATCGAGGTTGGGAAGATCCATGCCAGATACCGGGTCGGGGTGGATCGTTACATTATACGGCAGACACAACGGGCCTGCCCGATCACCACTCAAGCCGAGCATGCCGATCCCCCGGCATGGGCGGCCTGAAAGGCTTCCGCGCCGACTTCGCCCATGTACTTGCGCAACAGGCGCGGATCGGTTTCGCGCAGATCCACCCGCACCAGGCCGTCGATCACGTTGCTGAACTGGCGGTCGACATTGAAGCCGAGCATCTGCCCGCCCAGCTTGAGGTATTGCCGAATCAGCACCGGCACACCGCGGGCATCGTTTTCCAGGACCGCCAGCAGGGAGGCGAGTTCCTCGAGCGAGTCCACCTGCCGCAACATCTCGCTCCCCACGCCGCGCGGCCGCGTCCAGGGACGGCGCGGCCTGATCTGGCGGGCGAGCCGTGCGTCGAAGCGGTGGCGGCGCAGGAACTCGATCAGCAACTGCTGGGAGGCGGGGCTGTAGTCGGCGCTGATGCTCACCGGCCCGAACAGCACCGCATGGCGTGGCTGGGCCGCCACGAAGCGGCCGATGCCCTTCCACAACAGTTGCAGGGGCGCGAAACCGCGCTGGTATTCGGGCCGCACGAAGGAGCGGCCCAGCTCGATGGCCGGCGGCAGGCCGTAGAGGAAGGCGCGGCTGTAGCGGAACAGTGAATAGGTATAGAGCCCGCTGCGGCCGTACACCGGCAGGATCTCCTCCACCAGCCCGAGGCGGTAACCGCCCACTACCTCACGCGTGGCCCGGTTCCAGACGAACAGGTGGTGGTAGTGCTGGTCATAGAGATCCAGATCGATCTCCCGGCCGGTGCCTTCACCGGCGGCGCGAAAGCTGATCTCGCGCAGGCGGCCGATCTCCTGCAGCAGTTCGGGGATCTGCCCGGCGCGGGCGTGCCAGACCTCGAAATCGCCGTTCTCGAGCAACCGCTGTTCCACCGGCAGATCACGCAACTCCGTCTCCAGCCGCCTCGGCTCCCGGGGCGATATGATGGGCGCCTGCGCGGTGGGCATGCCCTGCGCCTCCGGCCCATCCTGTTCCTGCAGCAGACAGGTGCGCAGGCGCAAAAAGGCGATCTGGCGGCACTCGTCGCCCACGTCGGCCAGGCGCCGGGGCGTGATCCCCGTACCGATCCGCAGACGCAGCAGGCGACCACGCTTGTTCAGCAGCTCCCGCGGCAGCAACAGGGTCTTGATCAAGGGATGGGCCAGGGCGGCCAGATAGAAGGCCGTGCTGTTGCGGCCCTGGATGTGGATCGGCACCACCGTGGCCCCGGTGCGCCCGGCCAGCCGGGCGACGGATCGATCCCACTCCCCGTCCTCGATCCGCCGGTTGCGCAGATGAATGCCGGAGACATCCCCCGCCGGAAACACGATCAGCGCCCCGCCCCCGCGCAACCAGCGCAGACCTTCGCGCAGGGGCTTCAGATTCTGGCGCGCCGCCGCCTCGCCGCCATAGGGATTCACGCCAAGAAACAGCTCCGCAAGCTCCGGGATGCGCTTGAGCAGGCTGTTGGCCATCACCCGCACGTCGGGCCGCCGGCGCAAAAGCAGCTCGGCCAGCAGCATGCCTTCCACCGCGCCGCAGGGATGGTTGGCCACCACCAGCAGCGGCCCGCGGGCCGGCAGCCGCTCCAGGCTGCCCTGATCGACCACGTGACGCACCTCCAGCGCCTCGAGGGCCAGGCGCAGGAACGGCGCCGGCGCATCGCAGGGCGGCAACCGCGCATAGCGCCGGGCCAGGGCGTCGATGCCGAGCAGTTTCTCGATGCCGCGCTGGAGCCAGCGCAGGAGCGGATGGCGGCGGGCGGCGGGGATCAGATCGTCGAGTCGCAGGGGCTGATCGGAACGCACGGCGGGGGATGGGGACATCGGGATACTCCGTGAAACTCGCGCAGGGAGTATCCGGTCCGTTCATGACCGTTCGAGGACAGGGGGATGATGGTTTGGTGACGGGTGATGTGGCGGTCGCGGCTTGCGCCGCGCCGACAGCGAAGACCGTCTGAAAACAGCTACCCACCACGGCAATGTCGCGGCGGGGGCGCCGCTCCTACGGGGGTTATCGATCCATTCAGTTCGACTCGACGCGGTTGCGGCCGTTTTCCTTGGCGCGGTAGAGGGCCGCGTCGGCGCGCTGGAAGAGGCCTTGGGCATCGTCGCCGGGGCGGGACTCGGTGAGGCCACAGGAGGCGGTGATGGGCACGCGCTTGCCGCGAAAATGGAACTCGGTGTCGGCGATGGCCTGGCGCAGCTTGTCGGCCACCGGCTCGGCATGGGCGGCGTCGGTCTCCGGCATCAGGATCACGAACTCCTCGCCGCCATAGCGGGCGGTGAGATCGGTCTCGCGCACCCGGTCGCGCAACAGGCGGGCGATGACGGTGAGCACCTTGTCGCCGGCGGCGTGGCCATAGGTGTCGTTGATGGACTTGAAGCGGTCCACGTCCCACACCAGCAGGGCGAAGGGCGCGCCGTAGCGCTTGAAGCGGGCCAGTTCCTCCTCCAGCCGGCGATCGTAGGCCAGGCGGTTGGGAATGCCGGTGAGGGGATCGGTCATGGCGCTGGCGCGGGCCGACTCGGCCTCCGCCTGCAGGCGTTCCAGTTCCCCCTGGGTCTGTTCCAGTTGCCGCTCCAGGCGGTCGATGACCTTGCCGGCATCCTCGTGCACGCCGTTGTGCTGTTCGAGGAAGCGGTCCATGTGATTGCGGATCAGGATCAGCCGGGACTGCACGGCGGTCTTGAGGGCGTCCAGATCCTCGGCGTCGGCCACGCTGCGCTCGATGTCGCTGACCTCGTCGCGCACCCGGCTGTCCACGTCACGCCCGGCCTGATCCGACAACGCCTGCAGACGGGCGGTCTCGCGGATGTCGCGATCCAGCTCGGCGAGGCGCTCGGTGAGCTGGCGCAGGAAGGCTTCCAGTTCCCGCTTTTCCGCCTGCACCCGGCTCTGCAGGCCGTTGAACAGCTCGGCGGTGGCCAGCAGCCCCGCCTGCAGGGCCTCGGTATCGTCACAGGGCTCGAGGCGGCGCTTGATGAGTTCCGCCTCGGCGTGCAGGGTGTCGGGCCACTGCATCTGCTCCAGCAGGCGGATCAGGGTGTCGGCCGCCAGGCGGCAGGTGGCTGCCTCTTCGTCGGCGGCGGGCGCCGCGGGCGGTTGCGCTGCGGCGGGTTCGGAAGGCGCTTCGGGGACCGGCTCGGCAGGCGGGCGGCGTCGGCGGAACAGGCCGCCGAGGAGGCCTTTCGCGCCCTGCTCTTCATTGGGGGCAGCGGGCGGTGATTCCCCCTCGTCGGTGTCCGGCGCCTTTCGGGACAGCAGCAGTTCCACCAGCTCGGCCAGATCGACGGCCACCGCCGCGGCCTCGGCCGGGGTTTGCGCCCTGGCCAGTTGGCGTTGCACGAAACGCTGCTGCCGGGCATAGGCGTCGGGGATGGACAGCCGTTCGAAAAGGGTCTTGAGCGGCGCCGCCGGGTCCGCCTCCGCGTCGGGCGCGCGCTCGTCGAGCCGGGCGATCAGGCGCGAGACCTCTTCCACCAGCTTCTGCAGACGCAGCGGGTTGCGTTCGTTGCGCAGCGCCTGGCGCAGGGTGTCCAGCAGCCGATCCAGATCCGGATCGCGGTGATCGGCGGCCAGGGTCAGGCGGGTGGCCAGGCGCCGCAAGAGGGCCTCGGTCTCGCTCCAGGCCTTTTCCTTCTCTTCCAGTTCCTCCAGCGCAGCGTAATACTTGCGCTGCCAGTGATCCGCCTGGCGGCCGCCCTCCCGGCCCATGGGTCAGGCTTTCACCCGTTGCATGAAGCGATCGAAATCGGGCGTGGCCGGCGGCGGCAGGCGGTTGAGGCGCACGCCCGGCGGCAGTTCGACCTCGGTCATGATCGGCAGGTGATCCGAGATGGGCTGATCCAGGGCTTCGGCACGGCGCACCTTCAACTCCTCGGTGACCAGAATGTGATCGATGCTGTGCATGGGCCGCCAGCTCGGGAAGGTGCACAGGTGGCTCAGCGGTTCGGTCAGGGCGGTGCGCCGAAACAGGCGGCGCATCTCGGGGCTGCCGCAGACGGTGTTCATGTCGCCCATGACGATGGCATGGGGATACTGGTTCACCACGCTGGCGAGGTAGTCGAACTGCTGCAGCCGCGCCCGCCGGGACAGGGCCAGGTGGACCACGATCACCGCCAGGGCCTCGCTGCCGCCCCGGAACACCGCCAGCAGGGCCTGGCGCCCGGGGATCAGACCGGGCAGGCGCAGGTTTGCCACCTCGTCGGGCCGGTAGTGGCTGAGCAGGGCGTTGCTGTGCTGGGCCAGACGCCCCAGGTTGCGGTTGACCTGGTGATACCAGAAGGGAAAGCCGGCCCGTTCGGCCAGGTATTCGGCCATGTTGATGAAGTTGCTGCGCAGGCTGCCGGCATCCACTTCCTGCAGGCCGACGATGTCGAAATGCATCAGGCGCCGGGCGATGGCGTCGAGGTTCTCCATGCGCCGGGCGCAGGGCAGCAGGTGCTTCCAGCTTCCGGTCACGTAGTGACGGGGACGCGAGGTGCGAATGCCCACCTGCACGTTGTAACTGAGCAGGCGCAGCAGGCGGTCCGAATGGCTTTGTTGGGTCATGACATCGTCGGCAGCCGGGATCAGATGGGGCAGATCATCTCGCCCAGCTTGCTGGTGAGTTTGAGATTCTCGCTGTAGTCCACCGGGCAGTCGATGATACTTACAGTATTGTCGGCCAGGGCCTTTTTCAACGTGGGCAGCAGTTGCTCCCCTTCGGTGATGCGGTAGCCCCTGGCGCCGAAGGCCTCGGCGTACTTGACGAAGTCGGGGTTGGTGAAGCGTACGTGCGAGGGCCGCCCGAACTGGTTCATCTGTTTCCATTCGATGAGGCCGTAGCCGCTGTCGTTCCAGATCAGAATCACGAAGGGGGTGTTCAGGCGCAGGGCGGTCTCGATCTCCTGGGAGTTCATCATGAAGCCGGCATCGCCGGTCACCGCCACCACCTTGCGATCCGGCAGGGCCAGCTTGGCGCCGATGGCGCCGGGCACCGCGATGCCCATGCTGGCGAAGCCGTTGGAGATCAGGCAGGTATTGGGAAACTCGCAGCGGAACATGCGCGACATCCACATCTTGTGGGCGCCCACGTCGGAGATGGCGATGTCTTCCAGGTCCATGGCGGTGCGCAGATCCCAGATGATCTTCTGGGGCTTCATGGGCACGCTGGTGTCGTCCTTGTGCTGGTTCATCTCCTCGATCAGGGCCTCGCGCAGGGCGCGCATGGCGCTGCCGGTGGAGGGCGAGGCCACTTCCATGATCCGCAGCAGGGAATGCTTGATGTCGCCGATCACGCCCACTTCCACGGGGTAGTAGGCGTCCACCTCCGCCGGCGACTGGTCGATGTGCACGATGGTGCGATCGCGGGTGGGATGCCAGAGGTAGGGATGGTATTCCACCAGATCGTAGCCGATGCAGATGATCACGTCGGCCTTGGAGAAGCCGCAGCTGATGTAGTCGTTGGCCTGCAGGCCGGCCGAGCCCAGGGCCATGGGATGCTTGAAGGGAATCACGCCCTTGGCCATGAAAGTGTTGGCCACCGGAATGCGCAGGCGCTCGGCGAAGTCGGCCAGTTGCTGCCAGGCCTTGCCGCGGATCACGCCGTTGCCGGCCAGGATCATGGGGTTCTTGGCGTTGGAGATGATCTCGGCGGCCCGCTCCACCTTCTCGCGCGGCGGCTCGGGCGAGGTGGCGTGCTTGACCCGCAGGGGATCGGCGTCCACCTCCATCTCGGCGATGTTCTCGGGAAACTCGATGAAACAGGCACCGGTCTTCTCCGCCTGGGCCAGCTTGAAGGCCTTGCGCACCACCTCGTTGATCACGTCGGGAGTGAGGATGCGCGAGGAATACTTGGTGATGGGCTGGAAGATCAGCTCCAGGTCCAGCACCTGGTGGGATTCCTTGTGCAGGCGCTGGGTGCTGGCCTGGCCGGCGATGGCCACCACCGGCGCGTGGTCCAGGTTGGCATCGGCCACGCCGGTGATGAGGTTGGTGGCGCCGGGACCCAGGGTGGCCAGGCAGACGCCGGCCTTGCCCGTCAGGCGGCCGTAGATGTCGGCCATGAAGGCCGCCCCCTGTTCGTGACGCACGGTGACGAACTCGATGGAGGTATCGAGCAGGGCGTCCATCACATCTAGGTTTTCCTCGCCCGGAATGCCGAAGATGTATTCGACGCCCTCGTTCTCCAGACAGCGGACGAACAGTTCCGCGGCTTTCATGCTCCACTCCTTTGTCGTCTGGCCTGCCGGATCCTATCGGCGGGCAGGGGGCTTTCTTGAACGCGGGCCACTACCTGGCGGCGAGCCGCTTGCGCTCCTGGTCGATCAGGTGGTCGGCCACCCGCAGCATCCCCTGATGGCCATTGGCCAGGGGGCCATCGGTGCGGTACGTGCCCTGGACGATCAGACTGGGCACGCCCTCGATGCCGTAGCGGCGGGTCAGCGCCGCGGCCCGGCGCAGTTTCACGTCCACGGCGAAGGAATTGAACACCCGGTCGAAGTCGGCCGGCTTGACGCCGTGCTCGGCGAACAGCTTGCGCAGCGCTTCCGGCGTATTGAGCCGGCGATGCTGGACGTGGATGGCATCGAACAGCACCGGGTGCATCCGATCCAGCACCTTGAGCAGCTCGGCCGTGTAGAAGGCCTTGGCGTGCAGGGCCCAGCGGGGATTGAAGACCGCCGGAATGCGGCGGAACACCACGTCTTTCGGCAGCTTCTTGACCCAGGCTTCGAGCAGGGGCTCGAAACGGAAACAGTGGGGACAGCCGTACCAGAAAAGCTCCACCACCTCGATCTTGCCGGCCGGCACTTCCACCGGCACGGGGGGCGAGATGCGCTTGTATTCGATGCCTTCGTCGTATTCGGCCGCCGCGGACAGGCTCGTCTGCAGGCCCAGCGCCAGAAACAGGACGCGGATGGATTTCATGCGGTCTCCTCCCGGTGATGGATGGATTCTAGCCCGGATGTCATGGGTTCGGTACCCGGCGGGCGAGGCAATTCTTGTTCGGGTACTCCCTTTTGGCGCCAAAGCGGCGGGAAGGTTCCCAAAAAAGAAGGGGCGGTCGAGCCGCCCCTTCCGGTACTGCTGTCGAACGTCCGGCGACCTCAGTGCAGGCCCTGAACGTAGGAGGCGACAGCCTCGATTTCCGCATCGGTCATGTGCCCGGCGATGTTCTGCATCATCTTGGCAGGATCGTTGGTGCGCTTGCCGGAGCGGAAGTCCTTGAGGGCCTTGATTACGTAGGGCGCGTGCTGGCCGCCCAGGCGCGGGAACTTCGCCGGCGGGTTGCCGGCCCCGGTCGGGCTGTGGCAGGCCATGCAGGCCGACACGCCGGTCTCCTTGTTGCCGCCACGGTAGATTTTCTGCCCCAGTTCCACCAGCTTCTCATCGGCAGCGCCGATGACCGGCTTCTGGGCCGCGAAGAAAGCGCCGAGATCCGCCATGTCCTGCGGCGAGAGGCTGGCCACCTGGGCCACCATCAACGGCTCGTTCCGCCTACCGGCCTTGAAGTCGGCGAGCTGCTTGGCGATGTAGTCGGCACCCTGGCCGGCCAGCTTGGGCCAGGCCGGATTGGTGCTGACGCCATTGACGCCATGACAGGCGAAGCAGGCCTGGGCCTTGGCCTTGCCCGCTTCGGGATCGCCGGCAGCCTGGACGGAGACGGAGACGGCCAGCAGGGAGATGAAGGATATCAGCGCTGTGTACTTCATGGAGAAAACCAACCTTGGACGTTCGGGTGAATGAAGGCCGTGCGGCTTACTGGCCGTGGGCAACCATGTAATCGACGGCGGCCTTCACGTCGGCGTCGCTGAGGTCGGTGCGACCCCCCTTGGCAGGCATGGTGCCGCTCTTGCCCTTGAAGCCGTGCAGGGCATGCTGGTACAGGGTGGCCTTGCCTTTCTTGATGCGCGGGCCCCAGGCAGCCTTGTCGCCAAACTTGGGCGCGCCGGCGGCACCGGTGCCGTGGCAGGCAAAGCAGGCCATCTTGAAGGTCTTCTCGCCGGCATCGGCCATGGCCGTGGTGGTGGCGCCCATCATCATCAGGCCAGCGGCGGCCACAGTCAGGATCTTTTTCATCTTCGTCTCTCCTCGCGAAAGTTGACATGAGCCGCATCAGCGGCGTTTTCGTGGTCCTGTCCGATCCCTCTCTGCCGGAGGTGTCGGACGCTGGCCTCCCCTGCGACCGCACTTCGGGGCGCACCTTATAAACCAGCCCCCCAGGCAGGGTCAAGCCGGGTGCATTATACCCCAGCCTTGTCCGGGTAACACGTGCACGGGGTGCTGGCAACGACGGAAAGCCGTTACACTGTTCAGCGCCCGTTCAGGCAGGCGTCGTTGCCGCAGGCACCACGCCCGGCGCGCCGGCCTGCCCGCCACCGGTTTGTGGCGAGGCGACCGGCCGTGGCGGATCCCGGACTGATCCAGATCAGGAAAATGGCAAATCCGACCTGAACAGGCAATGAAAGCCTTCCCCCTCGACACCGGAGCCGGCATGCCATCCAACCCCCTCAATCACGCCCGCTTCCTGATCAGTGTGCCCGACCCCCGGCAGGCGCCGCCGGACACCGGCCGGGAAGTGGCCTTCGCCGGACGCTCCAATGCCGGCAAGTCCAGCGCCCTGAACCGGATCACCGGGCACAAGTCGCTGGCCCGCACTTCCAAGACGCCGGGGCGCACCCAGCACCTGGTGTTCTTCGAGATCGACGGCACCCGGCGGCTGGTGGATCTGCCCGGCTACGGCTATGCCCGGGTGCCCGAGCAGGTCCGTCGCCACTGGGGCGAGGCCATGGAACGCTATCTGAGCGGACGCCACTCGCTGCAGGGGCTGATCCTGCTGATGGACGTGCGCCACCCCCTCACCGACTTCGATCGGCAGATGCTGGCCTGGTGCCGGCATGCCCGGATGCCGGTGCACGTGCTGCTGACCAAGGCCGACAAGCTCAAGCGCGGAGCGGCGACCAATGCCCTGCTGCAGGTTGAAAAGCGCCTGGCCGACCATCCCGATGTCAGCATACAGCTCTTCTCTGCGCTCAAGGGCACGGGCGTGGACGAGGCGCGGGCCGTGATCGGCCGCTGGCTGGATCTGGCACCGCCGGCGGCTACCGGGTCATCCCCGGGCGCCTGACGCCGCCCATGCCGAAAAACCCCGGAAACGGGGTTGGGCTGTGGGGACGCTGACGGGGAACGCCGCCCGCCGGCAAAGGCGCATCATGGCCAATTCGGCCCGCGCTGCAGGCAAAAAAAAGCCCCGGAACCATGTGGGGATAGACAGGGTGTTCCGGGGCCAGTCACAGCCCGGCTTGGGGGGTCCGGGCCTTATTCCCACTAGGGAGGGTTGCGGGAATAGTGCTTGGCTGCACGTGAGATAGGACCGGGCTCCTGCGGAAAAGTTCACGACTTCGTGAAAATTATTGCCCCCAACTTTCATGTGGAGGCATCCGGCCAGCCGGCCTTGCGCAGTTCCCGTGGTCGCACCAGGAACCGCAGGGTTCCGATGCCGCTGCGCAGGGGCTGCCCTGCCGGGATCCGAAAGGCCGCCAGCGCGGCCGTGGTCATCAGTTTGCCCTGCGGGGTACGCTGCAGGGGCTCGGCGGCCAGCCACGCCACCAGCTCGTCCAGCCCCGGATTGTGCCCCACCAGCAGCAGGCCCGCCCCCGCCTGCCGGAGAGCCTCGTCGAGAATGCGCACCAGGGCCGGACGACCGGCCAGGTACAGATCGTCCCGGAAACGGATCCGCGCCGGCGCAAGGCCCACCGCCGCGGCCACTGCCTCGGCGGTCTGCCGGGCCCGGCAAGCGGAAGAAGAAAGCACTTCCCCGATGGTCAAGCGTTGCCCTGCCAGCCATTCTCCCATGGCCCGCGCATCCCCTTCGCCGCGCCGGTTCAGGGGCCGTTCCCGATCGGGGTGGTTCCCGCTCCAGTCCGACTTGGCATGGCGCATGATCAGCAGCTCCATCCTCTTTCCCCTCCCCCCGGTCCCGGGCTTTTCAGCTTGAATTCAGTCCTCGTGCAGACCATAGTGCAACCCACGCGGTATCGGCAAACGAACGACAACACCACCGAGGGAGAACTCCGCCATGCACACCATCCAGACTCGCATCCTGCGTCACGGCCTGCTCGGCGGCCTGTGCCTCATGCTGTTCCTGAGCCTGTGGCCCAACGACAGCCAGGCCATCCCCGCCTTCGCCCGCAAATACGATCTGAGCTGCGCGGCCTGCCATGCGGCCTTCCCCAAACTCAACGAATTCGGCCAGCAGTTCATGGACAGCAACTATCGCCTGCCCAACTGGAAAGACGGCACCCTCTCCGGGGGAGACGACCTGCTGGCCCTGCCCAAAACGGTGCCCCTGGCCCTGCGCGCCCAGGCCTTCGTGCAGAGCCGCGACGCCAGGACCATCGACGTGAATACCGGCGAAGAGGCCAAGGCCAACCCGGACATCCAGGCCCCCTATCTCATCAAGCTGCTCTCCAGCGCGCCGCTGTCGGATCACGTCAGTTACTACTTCTACGGCATCCTGGCCGAGAAGGGCGGCAACGGCTCGGTGATCGTCGAGGATGCCTGGTTCTCCCACGACGATCTGTTCGACACCGGCATCGGCCTGATGCTCGGCCAGTACCAGATTTCCGATCTGATGTTCCCGCGCGAGACCCGCCTCACCTTCCAGGACTTCATGGTCTACCGCATGGCGGGGATCACTTACGAACGCGGCGTGCAGTTCGGACGGGACTTCGGCCCCGTGTCGGTGGAACTGGGCTGGGCGAACGGCAACGGCATCGAGGACAATCTCGGCATCAACAGCCCCGGCTACAAGCGCCCCGACCACCTGTTCGACAACGACAGCGGCAAGGCCTTCTACGGCCGCGTGGGTTTCGACCTGGCGGTGATGAACGTGGGCCTGTTCGGCTACAGCGGCAGCCAGAAGAACGCCATCAGCGGCTCGACCAACCGCGGCCCCCGCGACACGGCCAAGATCGTCTATGGCGTGGATGCCTCGGGCAAGATCGGCGCCAAGACCTGGTGGTTCGCCCAGGGGCTCTGGAACCGCTGGGAGGATTTCATCAACGTGGGCACGAGCTATGAATGGTTCGGCGCCTTCGTCGGCGTGGACTACGTGCACAGCCCCCGCTGGACCTTCTCGGCCCTCTACAACTTCGCCGATGCCCAGGACCTGAACAACACCGACACCGTGTTCGAGGGCATCGACATCAACACCCTGACCCTGACCGCCAGCTACTACTTCATGCGCAACGTCAAGGGCATCCTCGAGGTCAACGGCGACTTCCAGGCGACCGAAAGCCAGACCGGCAACCTGTATACCGGCCACCTGACCAAGGAAAACTACGCCCTGGTGGGTTTCGACGCGGCGTTCTGAGACGCGCGCCTGAATCTGGAGAACCGGCCAAGATGGCTCGACCGTAGGAGCGGCGCCCTCGCCGCGACCATGCAGGGACGAGTGGCGAGAGCCAAGTGCCGAGGAAAAGCACTGGCTTCCGATTTCGGTTCACCTCGTCACTCGGCCCTCGTCCCTTGGCCCTGTTCTTGTCGCGGCGAGGGCGCCGCTCCTACGACATCACCATGCCTTGTGCGCGTCATCGCGCACTTGGGCCGCGCCTGCGACAAGCCCGATCAGGCCTCAGAACCAGGTGGTGAGATAAAGCAGGCCGCCGGCGATGCGATTGCGGAAGGTGAAGCGGTAATCGTCGTTCTCGCGGCCGATGGTGAGGTTGTTGGAGCCAATACCGACGCCGAGGCCCACGTTCTTCCAGGCCCGGTATTCCAGGCGCAGCGTCACGTCGGTGTAGTTGCCGGAATACTCGCCAAAACGCATGGCGAACCACTGGTTGTCGAGGCTCCAGGACCAGCGGGGACTGATCCGGTAGGCAAGGGTGAAGGCGACCACGGGGAGGGGAACGGTGGTTTCCACGCCACGGGCACTGCGACCGGCTGGCACCGTGGTGGATGCCTCCAGGTTCATCTCGAAACGGGTCACGTGCACCCCGGCGCCCACCGCCAGCTCGACCTTGTCCGAATGATAGAAGGACCAGCGATAACCGAGCTTGAAGATGTCGTACTTGAGGCGGCTGGTGACCTGGGCGCCGACGGGGATGGTGATGCTGTTGCCGTTGTCGTCCTCCCAGGTGAATTCTTCCTCTATCGACTTGTTGCCGTCGCTGCGGATGCTGTACCAGGAGAAGGTCAGGGAATGGGGGCCCTTGAGGCGGCGCAGGCCGTCGAAGCGTAGCACCGTGTTCTCGAAATCCATGCCCAGGGTGCGGGTGGGGCTGATGGCGATCCCCGCGCCGGCCTGGCTGTCCTCGAGCGAGAGGGTCGAATCGAAATCGGCCAGCAGGTAACCGCCCAGGGCCAGCGACCAGCGCTTGTCACCCGTGTCCATCGCCTGCGCCTGACCGATCAGGAACAGGCCTGCCAGCAGCCAGGCCGTGCGGGATTTCATGGTGGTTCCTCCCCGTGTTTGTTTGAAGCATGGCACAAAGGAGGGGCTTCGTCTTGCGGATTGGTCGCGGCTCGTGCCGCGATTCAACCGACCAAGGCGCAATGCGGTGTCAATGAGCCTCGTCCCAGTTGTCGCCCACGCCGATGTCCACTTCCAGCGGCACGCGCAGGTCGGCCGCGGCCATCATGATGGCCCGGATCCGGTCGCGCGCGCCGTCTACGGCCTCGGTGGCCACCTCGAACACCAGTTCGTCGTGCACCTGCATGATCATGTGCACCGGTGGTTTCTCGCGCTCGATCCACGCGTCCACGGCGATCATGGCGCGCTTGATGATGTCGGCGGCGGTGCCCTGCATGGGCGCGTTGATGGCAGTGCGCTCGGCGTACTGGCGGCGGGTGGCGTTGGCCGACCTGATGTCCTGGATGTAGAGCCGCCGGCCGAACACCGTTTCCACGTAACCCTGTTCGCGGGCCTGTTCGCGGGTGCGCTCCATGAACGCCTTCACGCCGGGATAGCGGGCGAAATACAGATCGATGTACTGCTGGGCGGTGGGGCGATCCACGTCGAGCTGACGGGCCAGGCCGAAGGCCGACATGCCGTAGATCAGGCCGAAGTTGATGGCCTTGGCCGAGCGGCGCATGTCGGCCGTGACCTGCTCGGGCGGCACGCCGAAGACCTCGGCGGCGGTGGCGCGGTGGATGTCTTCTCCCGCGGCGAAGGCGGCCAGCAGGCCCTCGTCGCCCGACAGGTGGGCCATGATCCGCAGCTCGATCTGGGAGTAGTCGGCGGCCAGCAGCCGATAACCCTCCGGGGCGATGAAGGCCTGGCGGATGCGCCGCCCTTCCTCGCTGCGCACCGGAATGTTCTGCAGGTTGGGATCGGACGACGACAGGCGGCCGGTGGCCGTGACCGCCTGATGATAGGAGGTGTGCACCCGGCCGGTGCGCGGATTGACCTGCCGTGGCAGCTTGTCGGTGTAGGTGGACTTGAGCTTGGCCAGCGAGCGGTGCTCGAGAATGATCCGCGGCAGTTCGTAATCGGCCGCCAGCTCCTGCAGCACCGACTCGGCGGTGGAGGGCTGGCCCTTGGGGGTCTTGGCCAGCACCGGCAGGCCCAGCTTGCCGAACAGGATGGCCTGGAGCTGCTTGGGCGAGCCGAGATTGAATTCCTCGCCGGCCAGCAGCCAGGCCTGTTCCTCCAGTTCCTTCAGGCGCGCGGCGAAGGCGCGGCTCTGTTGCTCGAGCTTCGCTACGTCCAGCAGCACGCCGCGGCGCTCCATGCGCGAGAGCACCGGCACCAGCGGCATCTCGATTTCCCGGAACACCTTCGCCAGGGCCGGGATCTCGGCCAGGCGCGGCCACAGGGCCTGATGCAGGCGCAGGGTGATGTCGGCGTCCTCGGCGGCATAGGGGGCCGCCTCGGCCACCGGAATCTGATCGAAGGATTTCTGTTTCGCGCCCTTGCCGGCGATCTCCTCGTAATGCACCGTCTTGTAGCCCAGGTACTTGAGGGCCAGGGTGTCCATGTCGTGGCGCGAGCCGGAGGGGTCAAGCACGTAGGACTCGAGCATGGTGTCGTATTCGACGCCACGCAGGGCAATCCCGTAGCTGGCCAGCACGTTCATGTCGTACTTGCTGTGCTGGCCCACCTTGGCCTGTTGCGGATCGCTCAGCAGGGGGCGCAGTTTTTCCAGCACCGCGTCTCGCGCCAGTTGCGCCGGGGCATCGGCATCCGCGTGGGCCAGGGGCACGTAGGCCGCCTCGCCCGGCTGCACGGCGAAGCTGCAGCCGACGATCTCCGCCGCCATGTAGTCGAGACTGGTGGTTTCCAGGTCGAAGGCGAACAGCTCGGCCTCGCGCAGCCGCGCGAGCCACGCCTCCAGTTCGGCCATGTCGTGGATGGCGCTGTAGCGGGCCTCGGCCATCGCCGCGGCCGCCTCGCCGTCGCCGTCCCGGCTGTCCAGCAGGTCGGCCAGCCAGCTCTTGAACTCGTAACGGCGGAACAACTCGATCAGCTTCTCCCGATCCGGCTCGCGGCGTTGCAGATCGTCGAGGGTCAGCGGCAGTGCCACGTCGGTGCGGATGGTCACCAGTTCCTTCGACAGGGGCAGCTGCTCGAGGCTGGCGCGCAGGTTCTCGCCCACCTTGCCCCTGATCTCGTCGGCATGGGCGATCAGGTTCTCCAGCGAGCCGTACTGCTGCAGCCACCTGGCGGCGGTCTTGGGGCCCACCTTGGGCACGCCCGGCACGTTGTCCACCGTGTCCCCGATCAGGGCCAGATAGTCGGTGATGCGCTCCGGCGGCACGCCGAACTTGTCGATCACCGCCTGCCGATCGCTGACCGTGTCGGTCATGGTATTGACCAGCGTCACGTGATCGTCGACCAGTTGCGCCATGTCCTTGTCGCCGGTGGAGATCACCACGTCCATGCCCCGCTCGGTGGCCTGGCGGGCCAGGGTGCCGATCACGTCGTCGGCCTCCACGCCGTCGATCACCAAAAGCGGCAGGCCCATGGCCTCGACGATGGCATGCACCGCGGGGATCTGCGCCGCCAGATCCTCGGGCATGGGCGGCCGGTTGGCCTTGTATTCGGCATACAGCTCGTTGCGGAAGGTCGGGCCCTTGGCATCGAAGACCACGGCGATGCGCTGCGGATCGTAGTCCTTGAGCAGCTTGCGGATCATGTTGATCACGCCATACACCGCGCCGGTCGGCTCGCCGGCCGAATTGCTCAGGTTGGGCATGGCGTGATAGGCGCGGAACAGGTAGGAGGACCCATCCACCAGCACCAGGGGCGTCGGGTTTGCGTTGGATGCGGGTTCGGCCATGGGGTTTCGCGGGCAGTCCGGGAGCCGGGCATTGTAGCAGCCGGGAACCGTTTCTGGTTCCCGCCCCGGCGAATGGGGTAAACTCCCGGCTTCCAGCCACCGCCGACCGAACCATGAAAAAGACCGAACATCCCGGCCTGAGCCCTATCGACGACACCATGCTCACCCGGGAGTCGTGGAAGATCTTCCAGATCATGGCCGAGTTCGTGGAGGGCTTCGAGCGGCTGGCGCGGATCCGCCCCTCGGTGAGCATCTTCGGCTCGGCGCGCATCCCCACCGATCATCCCTACTATCGGCTCACCGTGGACATCGCCCGGGCCCTGTCCGACGCCGGCTTCTCGGTGGTCAGCGGCGGCGGGCCGGGGATCATGGAGGCGGCCAACAAGGGCGCCTACGAGGGCAAGTCGCCCAGCATCGGCCTCAACATCCAGTTGCCCCACGAGCAGGCCGGCAATCCCTACCAGGACATCTCGCTGCGCTTTCGCCACTTCTTCTCGCGCAAGGTCATGTTCGTGAAATACGCCGCCGCCTACGTGGTGCTGCCCGGCGGTTTCGGCACCCTGGACGAGCTGGCCGAGATCCTCACGCTCATCCAGACCGGCAAGACCCGGCGCATTCCGGTGATCCTGGTCCACGAGCCCTTCTGGACCGGCCTGCTCGACTGGTTCCGCCACACCCTGGCCAGGGAGAAGATGATCGATCTCGACGATCTGGATCTGATGTGCGTGATCGACACCCCCGACGCGGTGCTGGACGCCATCTTCCGCCACTACGAACACCGCGGCTTCGAACCCTCCGCCGAGGAAGCCGAGATCCTGCTGGATCTGTAACCCTGGAGCCCCTCATGACCCGCACCTTACTGCTCGCCGGCCTGTTGCTCGCCAGCCCCCTGTTCGCGGCCGAACCGCCGCCGCCCCTGCCGGTGGATCCGGCCGAGCCCGCCGAAGTGCCGGAGCCGGAGGTGACCATCATCCAGCGCGAGGATCGCACCATCGAGGAATACCGGGTCAACGGCCGGGTGCGTTACGTCAAGGTCATCCCCAAGGTGGGCAAACCCTACTATTTCGTCGACACCGATGGCGACGGTACCCTGGACAAGCGTTTCGACGACCTCGACAATCCGCCCATCAACCAATGGATCCTGCTGCGCTGGTAGTCCCCATGTGTGCCGTTCGTCCCCCCTGCTCACGGAGCCCGCGCTGAGATGTCCGTCTATACGCCGGTCGGGCGCGCCCAGCTCGAGGCCTTCCTGCGCCACTACCAGGTGGGCGAACTGGTGGACTTCGCCGGGATCAGTGCCGGGATCGAGAACACCAACTATTTCGTCAGCACCACCGGCGGCGAATTCGTTCTGACCCTGTTCGAGGCCCTCTCGGCCGAGGAACTGCCCTGGTTCCTCGACCTGATGGCCTACCTGGCCGAGCACGGCGTGCCCAGCGCCCATCCCATGCCCGACGAGCGGGGCCGCTATCTGCGCACCCTGGAGGGCAAGCCGGCGGCGCTGGTGCGGCGCCTGCCCGGGCACAACGTGGAAGATCCCAATCCCGTGCAATGCGCCGAGCTGGGCCGGGCGCTCGGCCACATGCACGTGGTGGGGCAGGACTTCCCCGGGCGGCGCGACAATCCCCGCGGCCCCCACTGGTGGGCCGAGACGGCAGCGAAGGTGCTGCCCCGCCTGGCCCCGGACGAGGCGCGCCTGCTGGAAGCCGAACTGGCCTTCCAGCGCCGGCACGCCCACGACACCCTGCCCCGGGGGGTCATCCATGCCGATCTGTTCCGCGACAACGCCCTGTTCACCGGCGACCGCCTGACCGGGATCATCGACTTCTACTACGCCTGCAACGACGTCCTGCTTTACGACGTGGCGGTGACCGTCAACGACTGGTGCACCACCGGCTCGGGCGAACTGGACCCCCCGCGGCTCGCTGCCTTCCTCGACGCCTACCGCGAGGCGCGGGCGTTCACCCCCGCCGAGCATGACGCCTGGCCGGTGATGCTGCGGGCCGCGGCCCTGCGCTTCTGGCTCTCGCGCCTGCAGGACAAGCTCTTTCCCCGCGAAGGCGAGCTGACCCACATCAAGGATCCGGACGTGTTCCGGCGCATCCTCGAGTGCCGAATCGCCGCCGGAGAACGGCTGAAACTGCCCCAGTCAAGTGGAAAAGCCTGTGGATAACTTTGTGGATGAATGCCGGATCTGTCAGGCGAATTTCAGAAATTGCTGATGTATGCAAACCGTTTGCACAAAATTCTGAAAATTATTTCATTGAATTTCAATGAGATGCATTGTTCCCGCAGGGCCATTTCCCCCTGCGGGCCGATGCCCCTGAAACAAATCATTGATTTGCCGTCGATGTGTATAACTCGAGTACCAGGGCCCTGTCATACTTCCGTCATGGAGAGTGGGCACTTACCCTGACGGAGCAGCCGAAACCATGAAAAGCCTCGTGGCCGCAACCGAAAGAAGTGTGTACTTCCTCACCCTGCTGATGGTGCTCGTCACCTTCGCCGTGGTGGTGCTGCGCTACGGCTTCGATCTGGGCTGGATCGCCATGCAGGAGTCGGTCACCTACCTGCACGCGGCCAACTTCATGCTCGGCGCCGCCTTCGCCCTGCGCCACGACGCCCACGTGCGGGTGGACATCTTCTACCAGAAGTTCGGGCCCCGCGGCCGCGCCTGGGTGGATCTGCTGGGTACCCTGTTGCTGCTGCTGCCGGTGTGCGGCTTCATCCTCTACGCCTCCTGGGACTACGTAAGCGAAGCCTGGCACCTGATGGAAGGCTCCCAGGAAGCCGGCGGCATCCCGGCGGTGTGGCTGCTCAAGTCGCTGCTGCTGGCCATGCCCGTGCTGCTGATCCTCCAGGGACTGGCCATCGCCCTCCGCTGCCTGCGGGTGCTGGCGGGCCAGACCCCGCCCGCCCCGGCGAAGGACGAGGTGCACGATCTGTGATGGCCGAGTTCATGCCCCTGCTGATGTTCCTCGCCGTGGGCCTGGTGCTGCTCTCGGGCTATCCCGTGGCCTTCTCCCTGGGCGGCACGGCCCTGGCCTTCGCCCTGCTCGGCCATCTCACCGGCACCTTCGACGACGCCTTCCTGCAGGCCCTGCCCAACCGCCTGTACGGAATCATGAGCAATGTGACCCTGATCGCCGTGCCCCTGTTCGTGTTCATGGGCGTGATGCTGGAGCGCTCGAAAGTGGCCGACCAGCTCCTCGACACCATGAGCGCCCTGTTCGGTCCCCTGCGCGGCGGGCTCGGCATCTCGGTGACCGTGGTGGGCATGCTGCTGGCCGCCTCCACCGGCATCGTCGGCGCCACGGTGGTCACCATGGGCCTGCTGTCGCTGCCCACCATGCTGCGCCGCGGCTACGACCCGCGCCTGGCCACCGGCACCATCTGCGCCTCCGGCACCCTCGGCCAGATCATCCCGCCCTCCATCATCCTGGTCCTGCTGGGCGACGTGCTGGCCTCCGCCTACCAGCAGGCCCAGCTCGACATGGGGATCTTCGCCCCCGAAACCGTCTCGGTGGGCGATCTGTTCACCGGCGCCCTGATCCCCGGCCTGCTGCTGGTGGCCCTCTACATCGCCTACGTGATCCTGATCGCCTGGCGGCAGCCGCAGCGCGCCCCGGCCCTGCCGGCAACGGAGCGGGACTTGCACGGCCGGGAACTGGGCCTGCGGATCCTCAAGGTGCTGGTGCCGCCGCTGATCCTCATCGTGCTGGTGCTCGGCTCCATCATCGCCGGCGCCGCCACCCCCACCGAGGCCGCGTCGGTGGGCGCGGTGGGCGCCATGGTCCTGGCCGCCTTCCAGCGCCGCCTCACCTGGACCACCCTGCGCGAGGTGATGCGCACCACCACCGAGGTCTCCAGCATGGTATTCCTGATTCTGATCGGCGCCTCCCTGTTCTCGCTGGTGTTCCGCGGCTTCGGCGGAGACGACCTGGTGCGCGATCTGCTCACCGATCTGCCCGGCGGCAAGGCGGGCGCCCTGCTGGCCGTGATGGGGGTGATGTTCCTGCTCGGCTTCATCCTCGACTTCATCGAGATCACCTTCGTGGTGGTGCCCATCGTCGCCCCCGTGCTGCTGACCATGGACATCAGCCCCGTGTGGCTGGGCGTGATGATCGCCATCAACCTGCAGACCTCCTTCCTCACTCCGCCCTTCGGCTTCGCCCTGTTCTACCTGCGCGGCGTGGCGCCGAAGGAAGTGGCCACCGCCGACATCTACCGCGGCGTGATGCCCTTCATCGCCATCCAGCTCCTGGCCCTGGCCCTGCTGGCGGCCTGGCCCGAACTGGCCACCTGGCTGCCGGATCGGATCTACGGCGATTGAACCGCTAACACCTATCCCCGGCTACCCTCGGGAGACCGATCGAACAATGACGCAAGACGATCCCTGGAAGCTAAAACTCGACCCGGCGCGCTACCACATCCTGCGCGAGCACGGCACCGAGCCGCCCTTCAGCGGCGAATACACCCATTGCAGGACTCCCGGCACCTACCACTGCGCCGCCTGCGGTGCGCCCCTGTTCGCCTCCACCGCCAAGTTCGACTCGGGCAGCGGCTGGCCCAGCTACTGGCAACCCGTCGATGAAAGCGCCCTGAAGGAAGTGGTCGATACCCGCCACGGCATGACCCGCACCGAAGTGCGCTGCGCGGCCTGCGACTCGCACCTCGGCCACGTGTTTCCCGACGGCCCGCCGCCGACGGGCCTGCGCTACTGCATCAATTCGCTGGCGTTGGTGTTGAAGGCAGAGGAAAGAGACAAGTGAAAAGAGGCAAACGCGCAATCACCTTCTTGCCTTGAGGTAGGCCAATTCGGAGATCCGCTGCCATTCGCCGACCTGGTTGCGGAAGGCGCGGAAGGAATCGTAGATGGCCCGGGTGGCCTTGTCCTTCGCGGCCACTTCCTGCACCACCTCTTCGGAGAGCTGGCGCAGCCTGGCCAGCACCTCGTCGGGAAAGGCGCGCAGTTGCACCTTGTGCCGGGTGACCAGCGTGTGCAGGGCCTGGTTGTTGCGGGCCATGTACTCGGCCAGCATGTCCTGGTTGACCACCCGGCAGGCGTTTTGCACGATGGCCTGGAGATCCTTCGGCAGGGCCGCGAAGGCCTTGCGGTTGATCAGCGCCTCGAGGGTGGTGCCGGGTTCGTGCCAGCCGGGGTAGTAATAGTATTTCGCCGCCTTGTAGAGGCCGAAGGCCAGATCGTTGTAGGGCCCGACCCATTCGGTGGCGTCGATGGCGCCCGACTGCAGGGAGGTGTAGATCTCGCCGCCGGGCAGGTTGACCGGCGTGCCGCCGAGGCGCCGCAGCACCTCGCCGCCGAGGCCGGGGATGCGCATCTTCAGGCCCTTCATGTCGGCCAGGGAACGGATCTCGCGGTTGAACCAGCCGCCCATCTGCACCCCGGTGTTGCCGGCGGCGGCCGGGATCAGGCCGAAGGGTTCGTAGAGCTTGCGCCACAGTTCCATGCCGCCGCCGTGGTACAGCCAGCCGTTCATCTCGTCGGCAGTCAGGCCGAAGGGCACCGCGGCGAAGAACTGGGCCGCCTCCACCTTGCCCTTCCAGTAGTAGGCCGCGCCGTGGCCCATCTGCGCGGTGCCGCGGGAGACAGCGTCGAAGACCTCGAAGGCCGGCACCAGCTCCTTCGCCCCGTACACCTTCACCTGCAGGCGCCCGCCGCTCATCTCGGTAATCAGCTTCGCCAGGTGGTTGGCGCCGGTGCCAAGGCCCGGGAAGTTCTTGGGCCAGGTGGTGACCATCTTCCAGCGGATGCGGGTGGCCCCGCGGGCGATGAAGGGGGCGGACAGGCCGCCGGCCAGCAGACTGCCGGTGCCGGCGGTCTTGAGGAAATCACGTCGTTTCATGGTGCTCTCCCGATGAGTTGGCCGCCCCATTTTGCCAGCCGTGTCGCCCAGCGCAAGCCCGGCGTTGGCATCCGCTGCCGGATTTTGTCATGATGCCGGTATGGACGGGTCTCCCGACCATGCTGGCAGCCACCGGAATCCATCATGACCGCACCGGTTCAGGAATTGCGGCGGGTTCACCGTCGTCTGCTCGGGATCATCCTCGGCAGCTATGCCGTCGCGCCCCCGATCGGCTATGCCGTGAGCCTGATCTTCGGCGCAGTCGATCCCCTGCGGCTGCTGGCCTGGCCGGTGTGGCCGGCTCTGCTGGCCATCCATCTTGGCCTGCTGGGCTGGATGTGGCACCACTTCCGCGATCTCTTCGCCCCCCTGCGCCAGCCGCAGCAGGGCGACCCACGCCTCTCGCTGCAGGGCTTCGGCAACAGTTACTGGACCTTCTACCTGCTCTACGTGCTGATCCTGCCCACCGTGCAATACTGGCTCGGGGCCGGCGACACGCCCCGGCCCAGCGGCCTGCTGCACGCCATCCTCTTGCAACTGGTGGTGGCCATCCTGGTGGGCATGCCGGGCTATCTCGAAGCCCTGGCCCTGCTCGGGCGGGCGGCCCACCATACCGGCCTGGATCGCATCCACGTCTCCATGCGCAGCAAGATCCTGCTGATCGGCGCCTACATGCCGCTGCTGATGACCACCGTGCTGTTGCGTTACGACTGGTCCCGCACCGGCCGTCTCAACTCCGAGCTGTGGCTGGCCTGGCTGGCGCTGGGGATGGTCGCCTTCGTGATCACCCTGATCGCCGTGCGCAGCCTGCGCCAGTCCCTGGCCCCCGTGCAGGAGGTGATCAGCAGCAGCGATGCCAGCGACTATGCCGGCCTGGCCCGCCGTCTGCGGCCCCGCTCCCTCGACGAGATCGGCTATCTGATCCAGACCCTGGGACGCCTCTTCCACCGGCTCGGCGAGCAGGAATCCCACATGCGCGCCATCTTCGACCATGCCGCCGAGGGCATCATCGTGATCGACACCGAAGGCCGGGTGGAGACCCTCAACCCGGCGGCCGAACGACTGTTCGGTCATCCGGCCGAAACCATTCGCGGCCAGGACATCGCCCGGCTGCTGCCCGACCTCGACCTGTCTGCCCTGCGGGAGGCCGGCCACCTGGCCGAGACCGAACACGCAGGGCGCCACGCCTCGGACGCCGAGCTGCCGGTCTCCCTGCGCGCCAGTGCCATGCAGATGGACGACCGGATCTACTACACCCTGCTGGTGGCCGACATCTCCGAGCGCAAGGCCACGGAGCAGATGCTGCTGGAAGCCGAGGCCCGCTACCGGGATCTGGTGGAGACCGCCCACGACCTGGTCTGGTCCATGGACGCCGAGGGCCGCTGGACCTACCTGAACGATGCCGTGATCCGGATCTACGGCTACACGCCGGCGGAAATGCTGCACCGCCGTTTCAGCGACTTCCAGGCCCCCGAGTCGGCATCGCGGGATGCCGAGGCACAGGCGGCCCTGCAGCGGGGCGAGGAACTGGTCAACTACGAAACCGTGCACCTCGACCGCAACGGCAACCGGCGCTACATCAGCTTCAACGCCCGTCCCCAGTACGATGCCGAGGGCCGGCTGGTGCAGATCACCGGCACCGCCCACGACATCACCGAACAGAAGGCCTATGAACAGGAGCTGGCCTACCAGGCCCAGCACGACAGCCTCACCCGGCTCTACAACCGCAACTACTTCCAGCGTGAACTGGTCCGGGAAGTGGCGCGCGCCCAGCGCGGCCAGACCCGCTTCGCGCTGCTGTACCTGGATCTGGATCAGTTCAAGTACGTGAACGACACCCAGGGCCACGCCGCCGGCGACCGCCTGCTGGTGGAATGTGCCGATCTCCTGCGCCAGCATCTGCGGGAAGGGGATCTGCTGGCCCGCTTCGGCGGTGACGAATTCACCCTGCTGCTGTTCGACGTGGACGAACACGGCGCCACCCGGGTGGCCGAATACATCCGCCAGCTCTTCGAACACTACCGCTTCGTGGACGCCGGCAAGACCTTCAACGTGACCGCCAGCATCGGCATCTCGCTGGTGCACGACGAACCCCTGGACGCCGACGAGGCCCTGGCACGGGCGGATCTGGCCTGCAACATCGCCAAGAGCCAGGGCCGCAACCGCCTGCACCTGTTCGACCCGGCCGATCGGCGCAAGGACGGGATGGCCGAAGACATGGGCTGGGCCGCGCGGGTGCGGGAGGCCTTCGAGCAGGATCGTTTCAAGCTGGCCTTCCAGCCCATCATCGCCATCGACAGCGGCGAGATCCACGACTACGAGGTGCTGCTGCGCATGACCCTCGACGACGGCGACGTGATCCTGCCCGGCGGCTTCATGCCGGCCGCGGAGCGCTTCGGCCTGATCCACCAGGTGGATCGCTGGACCGTGCGCCGGGCCATGGAGACCCTGGCCGATCTGCGCGCCCGCGACAACAGCGTGCGCTTCGCCATCAACCTTTCCGGGCGGGCCTTCGAGGACGAGGCCCTGCTGCCGCTGATCCACGGCATCCTGGTGGAAACCGGCCTCGATCCGGAGGCCCTCACCTTCGAGATCACCGAATCGGCGGCCATCTCCAATCTCTCCGCCGCCACCGCCTTCATCCACCAGCTCAAGGACATGGGCTGCCAGTTCGCCCTCGACGACTTCGGCACCGGTTTCTCCTCCTTCGCCTACCTCAAGCACCTGCCGGTGGACAAGCTCAAGATCGACGGCTCCTTCGTGCGCGGCCTGGCCGAGTCGCGGGTGGACCAGGCCATGGTCCAGTCCATGAACGAGATCGCCCACGCCCTGGGCAAGCAGACCATCGCCGAATTCGTGGAAAATGCCGCCACCCTCAAGCTCCTGCGCCGCTACGGCGTGGACTTCGCCCAGGGCCACTTCCTCAGCCGCCCCCTGAGCCGGGTCACCCGCTTCCCCGACGTGCCTGCCCGGGGGATGACGGGTAGCGGGTAGCGGGTGGCGGGTAGCTGGGAACGGCGTTGGAGAGATGGCTTCGAGATAAGGACAATCCTGCCAGCCACCAGCCACCCGCAACCAAACCTGGTCCGCCCCTTGCATGGATTCCCGGAAATCCGCGTCCGGAGAACCCCATGATCCGCCCGTTGCTCATCGCCCTGCTGGTTCTGGCCACCGCCGCCTGCACCCTCGAACGCCGGCCGCCCCGCCATCCCTGGCTGGCCACGCCCTTCGTCGCCGGCGAGGTGGACGCCGCCCGCGAGGTGGCCAGCCGCGTGATTCCCTGCCTGCAACCGGCCGCCAGCCCCCGCCAGCAAGTCGAACACCAGCGCTGCCAGGCCCGTTACCTCAGCCCCGATCTGCTGCGCGGCGCCAGCCGCCATCCACTGCCCCTGGAATGGCTCGGCGGCCTGACCCTCTCCACCCTCGGCCCCTGCGACGCCCAGGACGCCCGCATGTTCTCCCACACCGGCACCACCTGGCCCCGGCACATGCGCCTGTGGCTGTGTGCCGACAGCCAGATCGACTCGGACATGGCCCGGGTGGTGGTGCAATACGTGCGCGAACCGAAGACCGGCCTGCAGATCGGCGGCGTGAAACTGGTGCGCCTGTGGCCGCTGGACGACCGGCAGAGTTACAACCCCTACCTGCGCAATCTGCACCGGTGAGCGGTGGTGGAAAGAACACGGAGACCACGGAGGCACGAAGGACACGGAGATGCGACCGGAGGTCGGCCCCCGTGTGCCCCGCCTGCCTGATGTGGGGCTGAAGCCCGACCTACATGGTGCAATGTTCGGGCTGGCGTTGAAAAACCCCGCTCAACACACGGCGAGATTGGCGTATTCCAGCATCAGCCACTTGCTGCCTTCGCGGGCGAAGTTGACCTGCACGCGGGCGTGGCGGCCTTCGCCTTCGTAGTTGAGGATCACACCCTCGCCGAAGGTGGGATGGATGACCAGGGTGCCGGGGGCCAGCTCCGGCGGGGTCTCGTCGAGGCAGCCGGCCGATCCGCCGGCCGTGGCGGGGCGGGAGACGATGCCGTGCAGGCGCACTTCCTCCACCAGGTGCTCGGGGATCTCGCGCAGGAAGCGGGAAGGGCGGTTGTAACGCTCCTCGCCGTAGAGGCGGCGCTTCTCGGCGTAACAGAGGGTGAGCCGTTCGCGGGCGCGGGTCATGCCCACGTAGCACAGGCGGCGCTCCTCCTCGAGGCGGGCGCCGTCCTCGGCCGAGAGACGGTGGGGAAACAGGCCTTCCTCCATGCCCACCAGGAACACCTGGCGGAACTCCAGGCCCTTGGCCGAATGCAGGGTCATGAGCTGCACGCAGTCGTCCCACTCGGCAGCCTGCTGCTCGCCGGCCTCCAGCGCCGCGTGGGCCAGGAAGGCCGACAGCTCGTCCAGCCCCGCGCGGTCCTCCTCGTCCACCGCGAAGCTGCGCCCGGCGCCCACCAGCTCCTCCAGGTTCTCGATCCGCGCCCGGCCCTTCTCGCCCTTCTCCTTTTCATAGTGGGCGACGAGGCCGCTGGCGTGGATCACGTGCTCGATGGTCTCGGCCAGGGACAGGCCCTGCGTTTCGGCGGCCAGCTTCTCCAGCAGCTCGAGGAAGGCGGCCAGCGCCGAGACGGCCCGCGAGGGCAGCAGCTTCTCCTCCACCACCCGTCCCATGGCGGCCCACAGCGAGGTGTTGCCGGCACGGGCTTCCTCGCGCACCGCGTCCATGGTGCGGCTGCCGATGCCGCGGGTGGGCACGTTGTGGATGCGCTCCAGCGAGGCGTCGTCGTGGCGGTTGGCGATCAGGCGCAGCCAGGCCAGGGCGTCCTTGATCTCCCGGCGCTCGAAGAAGCGCAGGCCGCCATAGACCCGGTAGGGGATCCCCTGGCGCAGCAGCGCCTCTTCCAGCACCCGCGACTGGGCGTTGGAGCGGTAGAGCACGGCGCAGTCACTGCGCGCGCCGCCCGCCTCGATCCAGGCCTGGATCTGCTCCACCACGAAGTTGGCCTCGTCCAGCTCGTTGAAGGCGCCGTAGAGGCGGATCGGCTCGCCCTCGCGGTCGGCGGTCCAGAGGGTCTTGCCCAGGCGCTCGCTGTTGTGGCTGATGAGGGCGTTGGCCGCCTCCAGGATGGTGCCGGTGGAGCGGTAGTTCTGCTCCAGGCGGAAGGTGGTCACCGGCGCGAAGTCGCGGGCGAACTGGTGGATGTTCTCCACCCGCGCGCCGCGCCAGCCGTAGATGGACTGATCGTCGTCGCCCACCGCGAAGACGTGGCCGCCGAACCCGGCGAGCAGCCGCAGCCAGGCGTACTGGATGGTGTTGGTGTCCTGGAACTCGTCCACCAGGATGTGGCGGAAGCGCTGCTGGTAGTGCTTGAGGATGTCCGGATGGTTCAGCCACAGCTCGTGGGCGCGCAGCAGCAGCTCGGCGAAATCCACCACGCCGTTGCGCCGGCAGTGCTCCTCGTAGGCGCGGTAGATAGCGATCATGTGCTCGTCGTAGCGGCTGCCCTGGGCGTCCAGATGCCGGGGCCGCTTGCCCTCGTCCTTGCGGGCGTTGATGTACCACTGGGCCTCGCGGGGCGCCCACTGGTTCTCGTCCAGCCCCAGCTCGCGGATCACCCGGCGCACGGCGCGCTGCTGATCGTCGCTGTCCATGATCTGGAAGCCCTGGGGCAGATCCGCGGCCTGCCAGTGGGCCCGCAGCAGGCGATGGGCGATGCCGTGGAAGGTGCCCACCCACAGGCCGGCGGCGGGGATCTGCAGCAGTTCCTCGATGCGCCCGCGCATCTCTCCAGCGGCCTTGTTGGTGAAGGTCACCGCCAGGATGCCGTGGGGCGAGACCCCTTCGGCCACCTGCAGCCAGGCGATGCGGTGCACCAGCACCCGGGTCTTGCCCGAGCCGGCGCCGGCCAGCACCAGCACGTTGCCGGGCGGCGCGCACACGGCCTCGCGCTGGGCATCGTTGAGGGGATCGAGGATGGGAGAGACGTCCATCACCGCATTCTACCATCCGCTAGGCAGGGCCGCGGGCCCATGGCATCATGCCCGTGAACAGGCAAGGAGCCCTGCGGCCACGACACCGCCGGCCGGGAACACCATGAGCACCGACGTCGAAGACAAGCTGCGCGCCCTGCGCGAGCAATACGCCCGGCATCTGCCGGACAAAATTGCCACCTTTCGCGCCAAGTGGCAGGCGGCCTGCGAACGGCCCGACGATCCCGCCCCCTTCCGCCATCTGCTGCACGAACTGCACACCCTGGCCGGGTCCGGCGCCAGCTTCGGCTTTCCCCGGGTAAGCCGCCTGGCACGCCTGGCCGAACAGAGCCTGCAGCGGCATCTCGAGACACCGGGCGCCCTGTCCCTGCCGGCGAGCCAGGCGGAGATCGCCGCGCTGCTGGAACGCCTGGCCGCGGCCGCGCAGGCCACCGGCGCCCCTGCCGAACCGGCGCCGGCCGAGGGCCCGCCCTCGCGCCACATCCATCTGCATGTCACCGACGCGGAGGAACGGCAACGACTGATCCGCCAGCTCGAACTCTACGGCCACGAAGTCCGTCATTTCGAGAGCCTCGCGGCCCTGGCCGCCGCCGCGCAGGAGGCCACGCCGGCCCTGCGCATCGTCGAACTCGGCGAGACGTCCGCGGATCCGGATCGCCTGCGCCAGGCCTTCCGCCAGGATCCCGCCGAGTGTCCGCTGATCGCCATCGCCGCCGATGCCGATCTGTCGCTTCGGCTGCAGGCCGTGCGCCTCGGCGCTGCCGCCTTCTTCGCGCGCCCGGTGGACCCGGATCGGTTCATCGACACGGTGGACAAGCTGCTGCATCTCCAGGCCCAGGATCCCTACCGCATCCTGATCGTGGACGACGATCACCCGGCCGCCGAGCTCTACGCCGGCACCCTCAAACAGGCCGGCATGCTCACCCGGGTGGTGACCCGCCCCGAGGCGGTGCTGGAGCAGATGCGCGAATTCAACCCGGAGCTGGTGCTGGTGGATCTGAACCTGCCGGGCTGCCACGGCACCGAGCTGGCGGCAGTGATCCGCCAGTGCGAGGCCCACGTGAGCACGCCCCTCGTCTTCCTCTCGGCGGAGCGGGACATCGCCTACCAGCTCGAGACCATCCGCCAGGGCGGCGACGATCTGCTGATCAAGCCCATCGCCGCCGCCCACCTGATCTCGGCCGTGCAGGGCCGCGCCGCCCGCTACCGCCTGCTGCGCTCCTTCATGGTCCGCGACAGCCTGACCGGCCTGTACAACCACGCCAGCACCAAGGAACTGCTGCAGCGGGAGCTGGCCCGGGCGCGGCGCACCGGCTCGCTGCTGAGCTTCGTGATGCTCGACATCGATCACTTCAAGCAGGTCAACGACCGGCATGGCCACGCGGTGGGCGACGCGGTCCTGCGGCTGCTGGCGCGCACCCTGCGCCAGCGCCTGCGGGCCACCGACATCGTCGGCCGCCACGGGGGCGAGGAGTTCGCGGTGATCCTGCCCGAGTGCACCGCCGAGAACGCGCGCAGGGTGATCGACGCCGTCCGCGAGCGTTTCGCCCGCCTGGCGATCCCGGCCGGAGAGGAAACGCTGTATGTCCACTTCAGCGCCGGCATCGCCGCCTACCCAGAATGGGACACCGACTACCAGTTGAGCGAGCAGGCCGACCGCGCCCTGTATGCCGCCAAGGCCGCCGGGCGCAACCGGGTCGAGATCAGTCGCTGAGCCGTTCCACGCAGGTCATGCGCACCTGGCCGATGGCCTGGCGCAGGGCCTCGATGGCCTTCGGCCGCGGAAAGGTCGCCCGCCAGGCCAGGGCCACGGTGCGCGAAGGCGGCGTGCCGGCGAAGCGCTTGATGCGCACCAGCCGCTGGGCGTACTGCTCGGCGCCCGCGGCGGTGCAGGGCAGGACCGTGACCCCCATGCCCGAGGCCACCATGTAGCGGATGGTCTCGAGGGAACTGCCCTCCAGCATCCGGCCGAGCCCGGCGTCGCCCTGCTGGCCGCAGGCCGGGCAGGCCTCGAGCACCTGGTCGCGGAAACAGTGCCCCGCCCCCAGCATCAGCACCGTCTCCTCGCCCAGATCCGCGGCCGGAATCGCCTCGCGCTCGCGCCAGGGATGGGCGTCCGGGATCAGGATCACGAAGGGCTCCCGGTACAGGGGCAGGGTGAGGATACCCGGCTCGTCGAAGGGCAGGGCGATGAGGATCGCGTCCAGCTCGCCGTGGCGCAGCTTCTCGGCCAGGCGGGCGGTGAAGTTCTCCTCGATGAGCAGCGGCATCTGCGGCGCCCGTTCGTGCAGCACCGGAATCAGGCCGGGCAGCAGGTAGGGGCCGATGGTGTAGATGGCGCCCAGGCGCAGGGGCGCGTCGAGCTGATCCTTGCCGGCGGAGGCGAGCTGGCGGATCTGCTCAACCTCTTCCAGCACCCGCTGGGCCTGCGCCACGATCCGCTCGCCCACCGGAGTCACGGTCACCTCGCTCTTGCGCCGCTCGAACAGGGTCACGCCCAGCTCGGCCTCCAGTTTCTTGATGGCGATGGAGAGGGTCGGCTGGCTCACGTGGCAGGCGGCGGCCGCCTTGCCGAAATGGTGCTCGCGGGCCACCGCGACGATGTAGCGCAGTTCGGTGAGGGTCATGCCCGCATCCTAACAGGCCTATAATCCCCCTTCATCACGCCTTCAGGATCCGGATCGATGAAACGTCTTCTGCTCCTCGCCTGCCTCCTGCTCACACCGCTCGCCCTCGTGGCCGGCGAACCGCGCAGCGTGGCCGCCGGCGAGGCCGACTTCGAGACGGAAGTCTTCCCCGCCGACGGGCCACGGCTGTTGTGGTTCCCGCCGGCCCCCGGCTTCGGTGACGCCCAGCGGCGCATTGCCGCGGCCCTGGCGCAGCGGGGCATCGAGGTCTGGCTGGTGGACGTGTTCGCCAGCTATTTCCTGCCCACCGTTCCCAGCAGCCTGGCAAGGATTCCGGCCGGCGACCTCGCCAACCTGATCGAGGCCGCCGGGGGCGACGGCCGTCGCCTGTTCCTGCTCGGCAGCGGCCGCGGCAGCCTGCCGCTGCTGCGCGGGGTTCATGCCTGGCAACGCCGCCATCCCGACCGGCCACCACCGCCCGCGTTGCTGCTCAGCCCCCAGTTCTACGTGGAAACGCCGGACCCGGGCCAGCCCCCCGAGATCCTGCCGGTGGTGCGGCGCACCAACCTGCCCCTGTTCATCCTGCAGCCGAAGAAGTCGCCCTGGTACTGGAAACTGCCGCAGATCCTGCCGGTGCTGGAAGCGGCGGGCAGCGAGGTGTACGTGCAAATCCTGCCGGGCCTGCGGGACCGCTTCCACTTCCGCCCCGACGCCAGCGCCGCCGAGCAGGCGGCGGCAAAACGGCTGCCCGGCTGGATCGCCCGCGCCGTGCGCCTGCTCGGGCGCCTGCCCGCCCGCGCCCGGCCGGTGCGGGCGCTGGACGCCGCCCCGCCCGTCCCGCCCGAAGGCAAGAAGGAACGCCACCTGCGCCCCTGGCAGGGCGATCCCACGCCCCCCGCGCTCGCGCTGCCGGATCTCGACGGGCGTATCCACCGCCTGGCCGACTACCACGGCCGGGTGGTGCTGGTGAACTTCTGGGCCAGCTGGTGCCCGCCCTGCGTGCACGAAATGCCCTCCATGCAGGGCCTGGCCGATGCCTTCGCCGATCGCCCCGTCACCATCCTGGCCGTGAACATGGCCGAGGACGAGGCCACCATCCGCCGCTTCCTGCGCGAGAAGGTGCAGGTGCGCTTCCCCATCCTTCTCGACCGCGACGGCGCCGCCCTCAAACGCTGGCAGGTCTTCGCCTTTCCCACCAGCTACCTGCTCGACAAGCAGGGCCGCATCCGCTACGCCCTGTTCGGCGCCATCGACTGGGACACGCCCGAAGTCAGGCGCCTCGTGGAAACCTTGCTGGTGGAGTGAGGCGCCTGAACCAGTAGGAGCGGCGCCCTGTGCGTTGAAACCTCATTCACCCAGCCAGTCGCGGGGGCGCAGGTAGTTCTCGTACAGATCGGCCTCGGGGGTGCCGGGTTCGGGTTGCCAGCCATAGCGCCAGCGCACCAGCGGTGGCAGGGACATGAGAATGGATTCGGTGCGCCCGCCGCTCTGCAGGCCGAACAGGGTGCCGCGGTCGTAGACCAGGTTGAACTCCACGTAGCGGCCCCGGCGGTAGAGCTGGAAATCGCGCTGGGCCTCCGTCCAGGGCGTGGCCTTGCGCCGTTCCACGATGGGCACATAGGCGGGCAGGTAGTGATCGCCCACGCTTCTCAAAAAGGCGAAGCTTTTCTCGAAACCCCATTCATTCAGATCGTCGAAGAACAGACCGCCCACCCCGCGGGTCTCGCTGCGGTGTTTCAGGTAGAAGTATTCGTCGCACCATTTCTTGAAGCGGGGATAGACCTTCTCGCCGAAGGGATCGCAGGCGGCCTTGGCGGTGCGATGCCAGTGCAGCACGTCCTCGTGCACCGGATAGTAGGGCGTGAGATCGAAACCGCCGCCGAACCACCAGACCGGTTCGGCGCCCTCCTTCTCGGCGACGAAGAAGCGCACGTTGGCATGAGAGGTGGGCACATGGGGATTGCGCGGGTGGATCACCAGCGACACGCCCATGGCCTGGAAGCGGCGCCCGGCCAGCTCCGGGCGGTGGGCGGTGGCCGATCCGGGCAGCTGCGCGCCCGTGACGTGGGAGAAATTGATCCCGGCGCTCTCGAATACCGCGCCTTCGCTCATCACGCGGGTCCGACCGCCGCCACCGAGCCCCTGGGCCCCATCGCGCTGCCAGTCGTCCTCGAGGAAACGACCTTCGCCGTCCACTGCGGCCAGTTCCGAAACGATCCGATCCTGCAGCTCGACGAGGTACTCACGGATGGTCTGGATGTCGTTTTCGTTCATCGATAAGCCTTTGAGGGCAGAGTAAAGTTGACAAGATACAAGAGAAAAGGGCCAAAGTGCTGCAGCCCTCGTCTTGTATCTTCACTCTTGTATTTTTTCTCTGGGCTGTTTCAGCCCTTGCGCAAAACCCGCCCGCTGGGGGCGTCGCGGATTTCGGATGGCCGATCGCGGCCGCCGGTCTCGCCTGGCAGGATGAAATCCACGCCCTTGCCGAAGCGTTCGCGCAGCTGCGCCTCGCTGCGCGCCGGCGGCATCCCGGCGCGGTTGGCGGAGGTGGAGACGACGGGCCCACCGAATGCCTCGCACAGCGCCACCACCAGGGGATGATCGCTGACGCGCACCGCGAGGGTGTCGTGCCCGCCACACAACAGGGGAGACACTTCCCCTGCCGCCGGCCAGACCCAGGTCACCGGTCCCGGCCAGGTGGCGAGCACGGCCGCCTCCCGTTCCGGCGGCAGCGGTTGCAGATACGGGCGCAACTGTTCAAAGGTGGCCGCGACGAGGATCAGGCCCTTGTGCGCCGGCCGCCCCTTGAGTTCGAGCAGGCGCGCAAGCGCCGCCTCGTTGCGCGGATCGCAACCGAGCCCCCAGACCGCTTCGGTGGGGTAGGCGACGATTCCACCCTGGCGCAGGACATCGGCAGCGGATTCGATGGCAGTATCGAACATGACAGGTTCCCTGCAGGAGCGGCGCAAGCCGCGACAAAGAGGGGCCCTCGTCACTTGGCCCGGTATGGCTCGCGGCTTGCGCCGCTCCTGCAGTGGGGCCGAGCTCTCAGCCGAGCTGCTTCTGCAGCTCGGCGTCTTTCTTCCGCACCGCTTCGGCGTTGGCTTCGCGCTCGGCCTTCAGGCGCGCGGTCAGATCCGCGTCGCCCACGCCGATGATCTGGGCGGCGAGGTAAGCGGCATTCCTGGCCCCGGCCTTGCCGATGGCCACGGTGGCCACGGGGATGCCGCCCGGCATCTGCACGGTGGACAGCAGCGCGTCCATGCCCTTGAGGGGGCCGCCGTCCATGGGCACGCCGATCACCGGCTTGAGGGTGTGGGCGGCCACGGTGCCGGCCAGGTGGGCGGCCAGGCCCGCGGCGGCGATGAACACGGCACAGCCGCGCGACTCGGCATCGGTGATGTAGTTGCGGGTGTCCTCGGGGGTGCGATGGGCCGAGGTGATCTTCACCTCGCAGGCCACGCCCAGCGACTTGAGGGTGTCGAGGGTGGCCTGCATCACGGGCAGATCGGAATCGGAACCCATGAGCACGGCGACGAAAGGGGTGTTGGACATGCGATGTTCTCCGGCAAGGGTTGTCGGGGAGGGGACGGGGGCGGCGCAAGGCCCGCGATTATTCGTTGACGGCCTCCGCAGGCGCCTCGACCTGTTCGCTGTAACCGCATTCCTTGCGCGGGCAGACCTTCTCGGTGCCGTTGCGCTTGGTGGTCTTGAGGGTCAGCATGGGCCAGCCGCACTCGGGGCAGGGCTCGTCCAGCGGCGGGTTCCACACCGCATAGCGGCAGTCGGGATAGCGCGAGCAGGAATAGAAGATCTTGCCGCGCCGCGACTTGCGCTTGAGCATCTGCCCCTCGTGGCACTCGGGACAGGCCACGCCGGTGTCCTCGGGCTTTTCCAGCGGCTCGATGTGCTTGCACTCGGGGTAGCCCGAACAGCCGATGAACTTGCCGTAACGGCCCTGGCGAATGATCAGATCCTTGCCGCACTCAGGGCACTTGCGGTCTTCGATCACTTCCGGCTCGGCGTTGGCGTCCTCACCGAGGTTGCGGGTGTAGTCGCACTCGGGATAGTTGTCGCAGCCGATGAAGCGCCCGCGCCGGCCCAGCCGGATCGACAGCGGGCCGCCGCACTTGGGACAGGTCTCGTCGAGCTTCTCGCGGGTCACGTCCTTGCGATCCACGTTCTTGTCCTTGTCCGCGACCAGATCCTTGAACGGCTGCCAGAATTCGCGCAGGGTCGGCACCCATTCCTTCTCCCCGCGGGCGATGGCGTCCAGATCGTCCTCCAGGTGAGCGGTGAAGTCGTAGTCCACGTACTTCGGAAAGTGCTCGGTGAGGAACTTGTTGACGATTCGCCCCACGTCGGTGGGCACGAAGCGCTTCTTGTCCATGGTCACGTATTCCCGTGACTGCAGGGTGGAGATGATCGAGGCATAGGTGGAGGGCCGGCCGATGCCATATTCCTCCAGCGCCTTGACCAGACTCGCTTCCGTGTAGCGCGGCGGCGGCTCGGTGAAGTGCTGCTCGGTGACCAGGCGCAGGAGCCTCACCACGTCGCCTTCCTCGAGCGGCGGCAGCAGACGATCCTTGTCGTCCCGGGCCTTGCCTTCGTCGGCGCTCTCCTGGTACACGGCCATGAAGCCGGGCGAGACCAGGGTGGAGCCGGTGGCGCGAAACACGTTGCCCTCGCCGGCCTGCAGATCCACCGCCACCGTATCCATGGTGGCGTGGATCATCTGGCAGGCGACGGTGCGCTTCCAGATGAGTTCGTAGAGGCGGAACTGGTCGCGGCTCAGGTGCGACTTGATGGCCTCGGGTTCGTGGCGCACGGAGGTGGGCCGGATGGCCTCGTGAGCCTCCTGGGCGTTCTTCGACTTGGTCTTGTAGATGCGCGGCTTGAGCGGCAGGTTGTCGGGCCCGTATTTTTCCTTGATGTAATCGCGCAGCTCGTCCAGGGCCTCGTTGGCCAGGTTCACCGAGTCGGTCCGCATGTAGGTGATGAGGCCCACCGTCTCGCCGCCGATGTCGATGCCCTCGTAGAGCTGCTGGGCGATGCTCATGGTCTTCTTGGCGGTGAAGCCCAGCTTGCGCGAAGCCTCCTGCTGCAGGGTGGAGGTGGTGAAGGGCGCGGTCGGATTGCGCTTGCGCTTCTTCTTCTCCACCCTGGCCACCACCAGCTTGCCGTCGGCGGCATCCCCCAGGGCCTTTTCGGCATCCTTCGCCTTGCGTTCGTTGTCGAGGGTGAACTGGCTGACCTTCTTGCCCTTGAGCTGGGTGAGCTTGGCGGTGAAGGCCTGCTCGTGGGCTTCGGCCTCGGCCTCGATGGTCCAGTATTCGCGCGGCTTGAACTTCTCGATCTCCTCCTCGCGCTCGACGATCAGGCGCAGGGCCGGGCTCTGCACGCGACCGGCCGACAGGCCGCGGCGGATCTTCTTCCACAGCAGCGGCGAGAGATTGAAACCCACCAGGTAGTCGAGTGCGCGGCGGGCGAGCTGGGCGTGGATCAGATCCTCGGACAGCTCGCGCGGATGGGCCACGGCCTCGTTGACCGCGCGCTTGGTGATCTCGTTGAAGGCCACCCGCCCTACCTGCTTGCCGTCGAGCAGGCCGCGATCCCTGAGGATCTCGTACAGGTGCCAGGAGATGGCCTCGCCCTCGCGGTCCGGGTCCGTCGCCAGATACAGGGCGTCGGCCTTCTTCAGCGCCTTGGCGATGGCATCCACGTGTTTTTCGTTCTTGTCGATGAGCCGGTACTTCATGGCGAAGTCGTGCTCCGGATCCACCGCGCCCTCCTTGGGCAGCAGATCGCGCACGTGACCATACGAGGCGAGGACGTTGAAGTCCCTGCCCAGGTACTTCTTGATGGTCTTGGCTTTCGCCGGCGACTCAACGATGACCAGATTCTTTGCCATTTATCGTGTCTGCAAATTCAATGTGCCAGAAATGCGTGTGCCCGCAAGACTGCGGGCACGGAGGATGGCGGACGGGCTGATGGCCCGTCAATGTACGATGACGGGCGTCTCGTCATACACCAGATCCTCCATCCAGGCGTAGGCGCCCTCGCGCCCCGGCTGGTTGAACAGCACCATGAGGATCACCCACTTGAGCTGTTCCAGATCGATCTCCTCGGCGTCCAGGGCCATGATGCGGTCGATCACCATCTCGCGGGTCAGGTGATCGAGCACCCCGGCCTGTTCCAGGAACAGGATGAAGCCGCGGCACTGGCGGTCCAGCTTCTCCTGTTCGGCGGCCGTGTACAGGCGCAGGGACGCGGCGTTGACCGGGGCCAGCCCGGCCTGACGCTCCTGCAGGTTGGCCAGGCCCTCGAGCCAGTCGAAGGCCTTGCTGATCTCCACCGCCTGGAACCCGGCTTCCTGCAGCTCGACGCGCAGCGATTCCTCGTCGGTATCGATTTCGATCTCGTCGTTCATGTAGTTTTCGAACAGGTACATCAGTACGTCGAGCACGTTTTCTTTCATCAATCGGTTCCTGGCCTGTGGCGGATGCGGCAATAATGCCCACTGGACGTGGAGGCAATCAAGCCCTGCAATTCCAGTACCAAGAGCATGGAGCAAACGGCATCGGTCGTCAATCCGCTGCGTTCGACCACCGTGTCGACGGCCGTCGGCGCATCGCCGATACTGGCCAGGACGCGTTCGTACTCCGGGTCCGGTTCCCAGTCTGAGACCGCCTCCGGGGCCGATGGTTCCTCGTCCGGCAGGGGAGCGGCGAACCCGCCCAGCTCCTCGAAGATGTCGCCGGCGGTCTCCACCAGCTTGGCGCCCTGACGGATCAGCGCGTTGCAGCCCCGCGCCTGGGGATTGTGGATGGAGCCGGGCACCGCGAAGACCTCCCGGCCCTGTTCCGCCGCGAATCGGGCGGTGATCAGGGAGCCGGAGCGCAGCGCCGCCTCGATCACCAGCACCCCGAGCGAGAGGCCGGCGATGATCCGGTTGCGGCGTGGGAAATTGCCGGGGCTGGGCGAGGTTCCAAGCGGAAATTCGCTGACGATCGCCCCATTTTCGGCGATTTTGTGCGCAAGTTCCCGGTGCCTCGCCGGATAGATCCGATCCGGGCCGGTGCCGGAGACGGCCACCGTGAGTCCTCCCGCCGCCAGCGCCCCCTGGTGGGCCGCACCATCCACGCCCAGCGCCAGCCCGGAAGTGATCACCAGCCCGTTGCCGGCCAGGTGGCGGGCGAATTCGCGCGCGGTCTCCCGCCCGGCGGGGGTGGGATTGCGGCTGCCCACCATGGCGAGCTGCTTGCGCCCGAGCACCTCCGGCTCGCCGATCACGTACAAGAGCGGCGGCGGGTCGGGGATGTCCCGCAACAGGGCGGGATAGGCCGGATCGTCGAGACTCAGCAGGTGGTTGCCGGGCCGGGCCTGCCATTCCAGGGCCGCCTCCACGGGTTCGGGATCGGGCCGGCGCAGGAAATCCACCGCCGCGTCATCCAGTCCCGCCTCCCGCAGGGCCTGCCGATCGGCTTCGAGCACCGCCTGCGGCCCGCCAAAGCGCTCCCGCAGGCGGCGCACGGCCACCGGCCCCACGCCGGGGGCCAGGCTCAGGATCAGCCAGGGATGCAGTCGATCAGCGGATTCCAAGGGCCACTTCCATGGGCTTCTTTCATGGGGTAGGCGGGGATTCTAGCATTGATGGGGGAACGGCTGCGGCGGAACACACCGCGCAGGAGCGGCGCAAGCCGCGACCATGCAGGGACGAGTGACGAGGACCACGGGCCGAGCCCTTGCAGGTCGGCCTTCAGGCCGACGTGTCGGGCTAATACCCAAGGGGCACGCCGAGCCCGACCTATCGTGCCGATTTTTTTGCAACGATCAGGTTAACAGGCTGTTGAAAAACGCCGTTGTTCGACAGCCTGTGCGCGATGCAGGGAGGCATCGCCATTTTCAATGACGACAAGTCATCGAAAATGGGAGGGAACGGGAAACCGCGTTTTTCGTTCCCGGGTTTTGAAAAAGCCCAAGGATGGGCTTTTTCAACGGCCTGTTAAGCTCGGCCCTGTTCCTGTCGCGGCGAGGGCGCCGCTCCTACAGGGGGCTGGCGGGTCCTGTCCCCGGCTCCCCGCGACCCTCCATCAGGGGTTGACCACGTAATCGCCCACGTGCAGGGCCCGTTCGGCCTTCATGATCAGGCCGTAGCTGACCTTGTCATAGGTGCGGAAGACCATCAGGATCCCGGCCCGTTCCGAAGGCAACTGGACCATTTCATGGTGGTGGGAGTAGGGATCGCGCACCTTGGCCCCCTTCTGGCTCACGGCCAGCACGTTGCCGGGCTTGATGCCGTTGCGTTTGCCGACGTTCAGCACCACCACGTTGTACTGGCCGATCTGGGAGACGCCGTTGAACACGGCGATGATTCGGCCCCGCACGAGGCGGTCGGGGGGATAGGGGAAGAAGTTGAACTGCAGGGCCTCCTTCTCGCTCGGCAACAGGAAGTAACCGTCGAGCACCTCGCCCTTGGCGTTGCTCAGCACCAGGGTGGCCGGATCACCGAGCCGGGTCACCCGCCCCTGGGCCACGGTCACCACCTCGTGGCCGAGCACCTCGCCGGTGTCGGGATCGGTATAGGTGGTGCCGGGCTTGACCACGTCATAGACGGGGATGGTCCGGCTGGAGACGTTCTTCGCATACACGGTGTTGCCGGTGGCGGAGATCAGATGCCCACCCAGGCTGGAGACGATGTAGGGCGCCCGATCCAGCTCGTCCTTGCTCACCACGCGCGGCGAGTAGAGGAAGGGTTCGAGCAGACTGCGCGGAATCACCTCGATGGCCTTGTCCAGCGGCTCTACCCGCACGTGCGGCCTGAGCTTGACGGTCTCGATGCCCTTGGGCGGAGCGATGCCGCCGACCCCCTCGAGGGTCAGGTAGGGCTTGCCTTCCACCCAGTGCAGGCGGATCACGTCACCGGGGTAGATGAGATGGGGGTTGCGGATCTCCGGATTGACGTGCCAGATCTCGGGCCACTGCCAGGGATTCTTGAGAAAGCGGGCGGCGATGTCCCAGAGGGTGTCGCCCTTCTTGACCACGTAACGGTCGGGCACCGTGTCGTTGACCTTCACCTCCGGCTTGGGAGCGGGGGGCGGCGGAGGCGCGGGTTCCGGTTGCGGCTCGGCCTGCTGCACCGGCGTCGGTTCGGGGGCGGGCGGCGGCGCCTTGGGAGCGCTGGCGCAGGCGGCCAGGAGGACGGTCAGGGATAGAATCGGCAGGAAGCGTGTCAAAGCAGGACCGGAAGGTTTATTATTTGGCATGGGTCATCCTGTTACAGGGCCGGTTTGTCGAGTGTAGACGCTGAGTCCGCAGACCTCAAATCCGGGCAGCGCGGTCATCCTGTAGATTTATCATGATGTTAGCAGCTTTTTTTACTCTTGTACTGGAAGTATAGCGCGAAATCGTATGGCGAAACTGAATATTTTGCACTGGCCGGACGACCGGCTGCGGATCCGGGCCGCGCCGATCGACAACGTGGACGGGCGCATCGCCACCATGGTGGACGACATGCTCGAGACCATGTACGCCGCCCCCGGCATCGGCCTGGCCGCCACCCAGGTGGACTTCCACCAGCGGCTGATCGTGATCGACACCTCGGAGGAGAAGAACCGGCCCCTGGTGCTGATCAATCCGGAGATCGTCGAGTCGGAAGGCGAACAGGCCATCGACGAGGGCTGCCTGTCGGTGCCCGGCATCTACGAGCCGGTGAAACGGGCGCAGCACGTCCTCGTGCGCGCCATCGACCGGGAAGGCAACCCCTTCGAGATCGAGGCCGAGGATCTGCTGGCCGTGTGCATCCAGCACGAGATGGATCACCTCGAGGGCAAGCTGTTCGTCGACTACCTCTCCCAGCTCAAGCGCCAGCGGATCCGCAAGAAACTGCAGAAACAGCAGAAGCTGGCCGCCGGCTGAGCCCGCCGTGAGCGATCCGAGACGCCCCTCCGCCCTGCGGGTGGCCTTCGCCGGCACACCCGACTTCGCCGCGGCCGCCCTGGCCGCGCTGCTGACCAGCCCTCACGAAATCGTGGGGGTCTGGACCCAGCCAGACCGCCCCGCCGGGCGTGGCCGCAGGCTGCGTCCCAGCCCGGTCAAGCAGCTCGCCCTCGCGCATGAGATCCCCGTTCACCAGCCCGAGAGCCTGCGCGATCCGCAGGCGGTAGCCGAACTGGCCCGCCTGGAACCCGATGTGCTGGTGGTCGCCGCCTACGGCCTGCTGCTGCCCCCGGCGGTGCTCGAGATCCCGCGGCGGGGCTGCCTCAACATCCACGCCTCGCTGCTGCCCCGCTGGCGCGGCGCGGCGCCCATCCAGCGTGCCATCCTCGCCGGCGACACCGAGTCGGGCGTGACCATCATGCAGATGGACGAGGGGCTGGACACGGGCGACATGCTGCTGAAGAGGGCCGTGCCCATCGGCCCGCGCGAGACGGGGGGCAGCCTGCACGACAGGCTGGCGACCCTGGGCGCCGAGGCCATCGTGGAAGCCCTGGCCGATCCGGACAGGCTCGTTCCCGAGCCCCAGGACGAGGCGCAGGCGACCTACGCGGAAAAACTGCGCAAGGAAGAGGCGGCCATCGACTGGTCGAAACCGGCCACGGAAATCGACCGGCAGATCCGCGCCTTCAATCCCTGGCCGGTCGCCCAGACCAGGCTGGATGGCGGGGTTCTGCGGATCTGGGCCGCCGAGCCCCTGGACGAACCCGCCGCCGACGCGCCCGGCACCGTCACCGCCGTCTCCCGCGACGGCATCGACGTGGCCACCGGCGAAGGCAGCCTGCGCCTGTTGCGCCTGCAACCGGCCAATGCCAGGGCGATGAGCGTACAGGATTTGCTCAACGGCCGGCCGGATCTGATTCGGGAAGGAACGAAGCTGGGGAACTAGCCCGGATCCACCGGCACCAGATCGTTGATCACGTCACGCACCCCGTCGATGTACCAGGCATCGCATTCGGCGAGGAATTTCTGCTTGCCGGTGGGGATGCCGCCGCTGAGGGTAATCACGGCCGCCTTGCAGGTGAGGGTCACGTCCGCCGTGTCCACGGCGTGATCCTTCTCCAGGGCCAGTTCCACGGCATCGAGGATCTCGCCGTCGTTGTCCTCCTCCGGCGGCACCACTTCGAGATGGTTGGCCACGTCCTGGCTGCCGGCCACCCACCAGGCCAGCAGGCCGGCCAGGCGCCGGTGGCCGAGGCTGCCCACCTGGCCGCCGAGAATCACCCGGCCCGGCGCTTCCACGGAAACGAGGATCTCGCCAGCCGCCTCGGCCGGGTCCCGAACGATCTCCCGTTCGTCCTTCTTGTTGATGGCGAGGATCCGGTAGTTGCACAGGGCCGGCTCCTCGATCAGGGCGTCGCGCACGTGCTGCAGGATCTCGTCGATCCCCATGGCGCCGGCCGGCTCGACGAGCAGCGCGTCGATCACCTCCCGCACCCCGGACACCGCCTGGGCGGCCAGCACGGCCCGCCGCTTGGCGGCGATGTTCTCCACCGTGCCGCTCAGGCTCACCACGTCGCCCTCGGCGTGGATCCCGACGGGATAACGGTGCAGGTTGACCCGCTCTTCCACTTCCAGGGCCGCCTGCACCCGTTTTTCCAGTTCCCGGTTCTCGCTCATCGGTGATCGTCCTCGCGTGGTTTTGTGGGTTGGCTTGACTGAGTGTATGGGGGAGGGGGGAAGGCCGATCAAGGGGGAGAAGTTCAGAGACAGGAGCCAAAGGAAAAAGAGAAAAGGCGCGCGCTCGTTCAACGCCTTGTTCTCTGTATTCTCAACCGAAATTGGCCGCTCTCATCCCGTTGGCACGGCGCGAGCCGCGATGAGTCGGGTTTTGTCAAAACGAGGGGCTTGCCGGGGTCGCCCCCTTTTCTCTTGTCTCCCTTCTCTTTCCTCTGCTCATTTGCTCTGGAACTCGAAGGCATCCGAGTAGTAGTGCTCGAGATCGAGGCCGTGCTGCGGGAAGGCCTGCTTGCCGGCCTCGACCATGGCCGGCGGGCCGGCGGCGTAGATGTCGAAACCGGACAGATCGGGGTGATCGGCGATGATGGCCTCGTGCACCAGGCCGGTCCGGCCCTGCCAGTGATCGTCGGGCGCCGGGGCGCTGAGCACCGGCACATAGGCGAGATTGGGCTGCTCGGCAGCCATCCGTTCGCACCAGTCGTGCATGTACAGGTTCTCGCGGGTGCGGGCGCCCCAGTAGAGGGTCATGGGGCGATCCAGGCCGATGTCGATGGCGTGTTCGATCATGCCCTTGATGGGCGCGAAGCCGGTGCCGCCGGCCATGAAAATGATGTCACGTGGCGAGTCCTCGCGCAGGTAGAACTGGCCGTGGGGGCCTTCGATGCGCAGGATGTCGCCCACCTTCATCTTGTCGAAGACCTCGGTGGTGAACTCGCCGCCTTCGATGTGGCGAATGTGCAGCTCCAGCAGATCGTCCTTCTCCGGCGCGTTGGCCAGGGAGAAGCTGCGCTTGCGACCATCCTTGAGCAGAATGTGGATGTACTGCCCGGCCAGGAACTGCAGGCGTTCGGCTTCCGGGAGCTTGAGCTTGAGCAGCATCACGTCTTCGTTGAGCCGCTGCATGACCTCGATGCGGCAAGGGAAGGTCTTGACGGTGATCTCCGCCGGCGATTCCACCTCCTTCGATTCGATCACCAGATCCGAGTCGGCCTGGGCCAGGCACAGGGCCGCCATCCCCACCGCCGCCTCCTCCTCGCTGAGGCTGGGAGGCAGTTCGCCATCGGGATAGTGGATCCGGCCCTCGACGATCTTGGCCAGGCAGGCGCCACAGGCGCCGCTGCGACAGCCGTAGGGCAGCACCACGCCCTGGCGCAGGGCGGCATCGAGAATCGATTCACCCATTTCGACGGTGAAGGTGTGACCGCTGGGCTCGACTTTGACGGAGAAACTCATGAAAATACTCGGATATCGGTGACAAGCGCGGCATTATCCCCCAAATGAATCCCGCAGTAAAAGATCCCCAACGGGTGCTCATCGTCGGCTGCGGCGATCTGGGCCGGCGGGTGGGCCGTCTGTGGCGGGAACACGGCATCCCCGTCGCCGGCCTCGCACGCCGCGAGGAGACGCTCGGCGCCATGCAGGCCGCCGGCATCGCCCCGCTGCAGGGCGATCTGGACGACCCGGCCAGCCTGCCGCCGCTCGAGGTCGCGGACGGTTTCGTCTATCACTTCGCGCCGCCGCCGGGGCAGGGGCGGTCCGATCCGCGCCTGGGCAACCTGCTCCAACACCTCGCCGCCGGGCCCCTGCCACGGCGCATCGTGCTGCTGAGCACCTCCGGCGTCTACGGCGACCGGGGCGGGGCCCTGGTGAGCGAGTCGGACCCGCCCGCCCCCGGCACCGATCGGGGCTGGCGACGGCTGGATGCCGAACGGCGCCTGCAGGCCTTCGGCGAGGCCAACGGGATCGAGACCGTGATTCTGCGGGTGGGCGGGATCTATGGCCCGGGCCGCCTGCCGGCACGGCGCCTGCGGGCCGGCACGCCCATCGTGCCGCCCGAGCAGGCGCCGCGCACCAACCGCATCCAGGTGGACGATCTGGCCACGGTGTGCGTGGCCGCCGCGCGGCGCGGCCGCGCCGGCGAGGTCTACAACGTGAGCGACGGCGGCGACGGCAACATGACCGAATACTTCGACGCGGTGGCCGACTTCCTCGGCCTGCCCCGCCCGCCGCGCATCGACCGCGACGAGGCCCTGCGCAGCCTGAGCCCGGGCATGGTCTCCTATCTGCGTGAATCCCGGCGGCTGGACTGCCGGAAGATGCGCGAGGAACTGGGCGTGCGCCTGCGCTATCCCGATCTGGCCAGCGGCCTGGCCGCCTGCCGGGAGGCCTGACTCAGTCGGACAGCTTGCCCAGATCGATGAACTGGCTGTCGATCTCGCCCGCGCTATCGGTCGCCGGAGCGCGCGTGGCAGCCGGTCCGGGTTGGAGTCGTTCGGCCATGGCCCGCACGTCGCGCTCCAGGGCGTCGAGCCGGGCGACGATCACGTCCGACATCTGCTGCAATTCCCGGAACTTGGCTTTTGCCTGTTTGCGGCGTTCTTCCCGTTTTTCTCCACTGTCGAAGAAGCGGGCGATGAAACCGCTTTTTTCCTTGCTGAACAGCAGCTCGAAAATCTCCTGATAGATGGCGTGCAGCTTGTCGTGGGGCGCCTCGATGGCCTGGTAGCTGGGCAGGCTGGCCAGCTTGCGGCCGTCACCGTAGTACCACTTGCCGAAGAGGCAGTCGGTGTGCTTCACCGGCACCTTGTCCTTGTCCATCGGTTTGCCGTCGATGAGGGCGCGGGCGCGGTTGACCCAGCCGAGGTGGGCGCTCTTGGCGGTGCGCAGGCGATCGAGAATCTCGCGGGTATCCATGAGGAATCCTTGTTGTTTTCATAAAGCCGATACCAGTGGCCGGTCTTATCGGCAGATCCGGCAGTTTCTTGAATGGCGGAGGGGGGTGACCGCAACAGACGGAAAAGACCACCTTATACCGAATCCAGCTATCCCGGGAGGGGCAGGAAAAAGATTTTGCGTTTGTGACAGTCGGCAAAACCGCCGGGCTCAGCGCCCGGGCGGGAACCGCTGCAGGATGGCATCCACGATGCGGCGGATTTCCCGCTTCGATTCCTCGGGCGTGCGGCTGCCGGTCTCGGAGAGACGCTGGCTGGCGGTACCGCGCCAGATCAGGGTCTTGTCGGGAGCGAGAATGTCGATGGTCAGCACCCCTTCCTCGTAGCTCGACACGTCGTACCCCGGGTAGCCATAAACCATGCCGATGCCGCCGTGTCCCCCATAGGTGCCGAAGCCGATGCTCACCCCCCCGGTGCTCTCCACCCCCTGGCGCAAACCGAGCTGGAAGCTGACCCGGAAATCCGGATCTTCCTGCACTTCCCGATAGCCGCGGGCCAGCAGGGCCTCGCGCAGGACGCTCAGGATGCGCTGGATCAGCAGCGGATTGTCGAGGCGCGGATCGTCCGTGCGGGGCGGCGGGGGCGGCAGCAGGGCGAAGGTGTGCAGGCGGGTGAAATCCACCTTCTCGTCATAGTCCACCGCCACCGGCGTGGCGCAGGCGCCAAGCAGGAGCATCAGCAACAGGGGCCACAGGACACGCATCGGTTTTCTCCGGTTCAGGCGGTGGGCTGGCTGCGCTTGCTGCGCAGCCAGCGCACCAGCGGCTCCCATTGTTCCCGATCCTGCCAGGTCTGGGAAGGGGCCATCTCGAAGATGCCGATGCCCTTCTCCTGGGCACGGATGTAGTTCTGGGTGTCGCGCAGGGAGGTGACGAAGGGGATTTTCAGGCTTTTGAGAAAGGCCTGAAGGCTGTGATAGACGAGGGTGTGCTCGCGCACCCGGTTGGCCACCACCGCCACCCGGGTCTGCTGGCGCGAGACCCGACCCGAGGTCAGCAGCGCCTTCATGAAATCGGCCGCGGCACGGATGTCCACCGGCGAGGGCAACACCGGCACGACGAGGGTCTGCACACGGCGCACCAGCCCCGCCAGCTCGGCGCCCTGAACCCGCGCCGGCGCGTCCATGATCATCACCTCGGTCTCCTTCGGCGGCCGCACCAGGGTTCGAAAGGCGGGAATGCCGTGGATCGGCGGCCACTCGGCACTGCGCGCCTCCAGCCAGGCCAGCGACGAGGCCTGCGGATCGAAATCCACCAGCGCCACGCGCTGCCCCCGCTCCCAGGCGTAATAGCTGGCCAGATTGGTGGCAATGGTGGTCTTGCCGCAACCGCCCTTGGCGTTCAGAACCATGATCGTGCGCATCGATGTTCCCTTGTGCTGACTCGGTGGAAAGAACGCAGAGGCCGCAGAGGCGCCGAGGTCGCGGAGAAAAAATTATGAGGGATAACCGCTTTCGCCGTACAGCAACACAAAACCAGCCTCAATGAACTCTGCGCTCTCTGCGTCTCTGCGGCCTCTGCGTTACTTTCCAGTGTCGCCCGCAAGAATCCCCAGTTCGTTCCAGATGACATCCACCCGTTCCTTCACCGCCGGGTCCATGACGATGGGCCGGCCCCATTCGCGGGAGGTTTCGCCCGGCAGCTTGTGGGTGGCGTCGAAGCCGATCTTGCCGCCCAGGCCGGAGACGGGAGAGGCGAAGTCGAGGTAGTCGATGGGCGTGTTTTCCACGAGGGTGGTGTCGCGTACCGGGTCCATGCGCGTGGTCATGGCCCAGATCACGTCTTCCCAGTTGCGGATGTCGATGTCGTCGTCGGTGACGATCACGAACTTGGTGTACATGAACTGGCGCAGGAAGGACCACACGCCCATCATCACCCGCTTGGCGTGGCCCGGATACTGTTTCTTCATGCTCACCACCGCCATGCGGTAGGAACAGCCCTCGGGCGGCAGGTAGAAGTCGGTGATCTCGGGAAACTGCTTCTGCAGCAGGGGCACGAACACCTCGTTGAGGGCCACGCCGAGGATCGCTGGCTCGTCGGGCGGGCGGCCGGTGTAGGTGCTGTGGTAGATGGGGTTGTCGCGCAGGGTGATGCGCTCGATGGTGAACACGGGGAAGCGTTCCACCTCGTTGTAGTAGCCGGTGTGATCGCCGAAGGGCCCTTCGTCGGCCTCCTCGCCGGGATGGATGACGCCCTCGAGGACGATCTCGGCCGAGGCCGGCACCTGCAGATCGGAACCCAGGCACTGGACCACCTCGGTCTTGCCGCCGCGCAGCAGCCCGGCGAAGGCGTATTCGGAGAGGGTGTCGGGCACCGGCGTCACGGCGCCGAGGATGGTGGCCGGATCGGCACCCAGGGCCACGGCCACCGGGAAGGGCTCGCCGGGGCGCGCCTGCTGCCATTCGCGGAAATCGAGGGCGCCGCCGCGGTGAGCCAGCCAGCGCATGATCACCTTGTTGCGGCCGATCACCTGCTGACGATAGATGCCGAGGTTCTGGCGCGGCTTGTGGGGGCCTCTGGTCACCACCAGCGCCCAGGTGATGAGCGGGCCGGCATCGCCCGGCCAGCAGGTCTGGATCGGCAGGCGGCCCAGGTCCACCTCGCTGCCTTCCAGGACATGGGTCTGGCAGGGGGCGTTCTTCACCACCTTCGGCGCCATGTTGAGCACCTGCCGGAACACCGGCAGCTTGCGCCAGGCGTCGCGCACCCCGCTGGGCGGCTCGGGCTCCTTGAGAAAGGCCAGCAGGCGGCCCACCTCGCGCAGATCGGCCAGCGTCTCGCCGCCCATGCCCAGGGCCACCCGTTCCGGGGTGCCGAACAGGTTGCCGAGCACCGGGATGTCGTGCCCCTTCGGGTTCTCAAACAGGATCGCCGGGCCGCCGGCGCGCAGGGTGCGATCGCAGATCTCGGTCATCTCCAGATGGGGATCCACCGGCACGCGCACGTGCGCCAGTTCGCCCCGTGTCTCGAGCAGTTGCAGAAAATCGCGCAGATCCTTGTACTTCACGAAACGATCCCGTATTGGCCCGGTCCCATGCTGCGTGTAACCTTACCAGAAATCGCCAACCCCATCGGAATCCCCCATGCTCACCCGACTCTGGAGACAGTTCTTCGCCATGGAAAGCGCCGGCGGCATCCTGCTGATTGCCGCCGCCCTGCTGGCGATGATCATGATCAACTCGCCAATGACCGAACTCTACCGGGCCCTGCTCGACACCCCGGTGGCGATCCGGATCGGCGCCTTCGAGATCGCCAAGCCCCTGCTGCTGTGGATCAACGACGGCCTGATGGCCGTGTTCTTCTTCTCGGTGGGCCTGGAACTCAAGCGGGAATTCCTCGAGGGCCAGCTTTCCAGCCTCTCCCAGGTGGTGCTGCCGGCGGCCGCGGCGGCGGCCGGGATCCTGGTCCCGGCGCTGTTCTATTACGGGCTGAACCACGACGACCCGGTGCGCCTGCGCGGCTGGGCCATCCCCACCGCCACCGACATCGCCTTCGCCCTGGGCATCGTGGCCCTGCTGGGCAAGCGGGTGCCCCTGTCGCTGAAGCTGTTCCTGATGACCCTGGCGATCCTCGACGACGTGGGCGCCATCGTGATCATCGCCCTGTTCTATACCACTGAACTGTCCCTGCTCTCCCTGAGCGTGGCCGGCTCCGCGCTGCTGGTACTGTTCCTCCTCAACCGTCTGAAGGTGATGGACATTCCCGTCTACCTGTTCTTCGGCGTGATCATGTGGGCCTCGGTGCTCAAGTCGGGCGTGCACGCCACCCTGGCCGGGGTGCTGCTGGCGATGATGATCCCGATGCGCGATCCGAAGAACCCACAGCGCTCGCCCCTGCTGGAACTGGAGCACAGCCTGCAAAGCACGGTGGCCTTCTTCATCGTGCCGGTGTTCGCCTTCGCCAACGCCGGGGTACCACTGGCCGGCTTCACCCTGGAGCGGGTGTTCTCGCCGGTCCCCCTGGGGGTGATCCTGGGCCTGTTCCTCGGCAAGCAGCTCGGCGTGTTCAGCGCGGTCTGGCTGTTCGTGAAACTCGGCTGGGCGAAGATGCCCAGCGGTGCCGGCTGGCTGCAGCTTTACGGCGTGGCCCTGCTTACCGGCATCGGCTTCACCATGAGCCTGTTCATCGCCTCGCTGGCCTTCGAGCACGTGGGCCAGGAATACATCAAGGATGTGCGGCTGGGGATCCTGATCGCCTCGTCCCTGTCGGCGGTGGCGGGCTATCTGCTGCTGCGCTTCGCACCGGCCACTACCACCAGTGCTTGCCCCACAACTCGGGATGCGCCCAGTAGCGGCTGTTGAGCCAGTCGGGGGTGGTCTTGTAGGCGTTCAGATCGAAGGCATAGAGCTGCAGGGGTTCATCGTCCGCCACGAGTTTGCCGAGGCGGGTGAAGCCCAGGGCAAACAGATCCGCCGCCTGCCAGCCCGCACCGGGCAAAAGCCCCAGGATCACCCGCGTCCCGCCCAGATCCCGCAGGCGGGCGATGGCCTGCTCCGCTTCGCGCCGCTCCGCCGTGGCCGGAAGTGCCGACACCAGCACCAGATCGGCCCGTTCGCTCGCCTCCAGCTCAGCCAGGCCCGGCACCGTCTCGCGCCGAGTGATCCGGCATTCGGGATGGGCGGCCGTCCAGCCGGCCACCCACTGCGCCGCGCGCCGGCCGATGCACAGCACCGAACGCGGCGCGAAGGCCGCGATCGCCGCCTGCAGGCGTTGCATGTCGATCTGTGCGATCATGTTTACAGTATGGCAGGCAGAGGCGGTGATGAAACGAACGCCCGCCGTCAGACCAGATCGTTGACCAGCACCACCTTGCCCACGGCCTGGCCGTTTTCGAGGAAACGGTGGGCTTCGGCCACCTCGCTGAAACCGAAGCGGTGTTCGTCGATCAGGGGACGCACCCGGCCCTCGTCCACCAGCGTGGCCAGCTCGCGCAGGATGGCGCCGTGACGGGCCATGCCGATGCCGTGCAGCAGGGGAATGAGCATGAACACCGCGTGCAGGCTGAGGGCGCGGGCGTGGACCTCGGCCAGATCGAGGGTGGTGCGGATCGCGGTGGTGGCCAGGCGGCCGTTGAGGCGGGTGGCGCGGAAGCTGTCGGGGAGGTGGGCGCCGCCGACCGTGTCGAAGACCAGATCGAAGCCGCTGCCGCCGGTGTGCCGTGCCACCACGGCCTCGATGGTCTCGGCGCGCAGATCCGCCACGGCATCGGCGCCCAGTTGCAGGGCCCGTTCGGCCTTCTCCAGCGAAGAGGCGCTGGCGATGACCGTCGCGCCCCGCCACTTGGCCAGTTGCAGGCCCACGTGCCCAACCCCGCCGGTGCCACCCACCACCAGCACCGTCTCGCCGGCCTGCACGCCGGCCTTGTCGATGAGCGCCTCCCAGGCGGTGATGGCCACCAGCGGCAGGGCGGCGGCCTCCGCCGGGGTCAGGGAGATCGGCTGGCGGGCCACCAGCGCCGCATCGGCCAGCAGGTATTCGGCCAAGGCCCCCTGCCAGCGGCCCACGCCGCCGGCACAGGCGTACACCGCATCGCCTTCGCGCAGATCCGTCACCCCTTCGCCCACCGCGGCGATGGTGCCGGCCACGTCACCGTGCAGGATGGCCGGCCGGGGCGGGGCGATGGCCTGCAGCCGGCCGTGGCGGATCTTGGTGTCGACCGGGTTGACGGAACTGGCCGCGACCCGGATCAGCACCTGCCCCGGTCCCACTTCGGGCACGGGCACATCGGCGGGATGAAAGACCTCGGGCCCGCCGAAATCGTCGATGACCATTGCGCGCATGGTCGAGACCCCTCAAGAGCAGAGACAGGATCCACGGGGAAAGAGCCAAGGGAACAGCCTCCCCTTTCCTGCGTTCGCTTTCGTCAGATTCTGAATCCGCCGTGGCGCTGGCGGTGCCGGTAGTCCATCCAGCTGATCCCGATCACCACCCCGACGAGCAGCAAGAGGAAGGCCACTCCCCAGTACCAGCCGGGCACGCCGGGACGCACCATGGCCATCTCCTCGGCGGTGGGCACGTGCCGGCCTTCCAGGTTGGCCACGGCGATCTCGATACGGCTGCGCAGGGCGGCGTTCTCGGCATCGAGTTTCTCCAGCCGTTCGGCCAGGCCGCGGGTTTCGGCGGAAGTGTCCGCCTCGCTCCGATCCGTGTCCTTGCCGGTCGCCGCCTTGGCCAGTTGCTGTTTCAGGTTCTCGATCTCCTGGTTGGCGGCGGCCAGCTCCTCGGCCAGCTTCGGATCCACCGCAGGGACCGCCTTGCCGGCCTTCTTCTTCAGATCGCGGATGGTGGTGCGGGCATTGGAGAGTTCGTCGCGCCGCACCTGCAGTTCCCGCTCGGTCTTCTTCAGCTTTTCGCGCAGGGCCTTGATCTCGGCCGCCAGCTTCTGCTGGCGGGCCTGGAGGGCGTCGACCACCGCGGTGGCCGGTTTCTGTGCCACCAGGTAGCCGCTGCTGATCCAGCCGGTCTTGCCGTCGGGGGTGCGAACCCGGGTGAAGCCCTCGCGGCTCTCGAGCGCCTCCACGGCCGTGCCGCTGGGAATCGAGGCGAGCAGGGCGCTGGTCTCGTCGGCCGCCTGGTGCAGGCCCACCAGCACCCGGTCGGTCACGTAGAGGGTTTCCGCCCGGGCGCTGGCGATGCCCGAAAGCAGGAGCAGAATCAGCAGCCATCCGTTGTTGCGTGTCATGGTTCCCTGGTTCCTCAAAGGTAATGGATTCAGGCCGCAATGCCGCTGTGGCGCAGCAACGCGTCGATGCGCGGCTCGCGGCCGCGGAAAGCGATGAACAGTTCCATGGGATCCCGGCTGCCGCCCTGTTCAAGAACAGTATGCAGGAAGCGCCGGCCCGTTTCCGGGTCGAAGATCCCCTTTTCCTCGAACAGCGAGAAGGCATCCGCCGAGAGCACTTCGGCCCACTTGTAGCTGTAATACCCGGCCGCATAGCCGCCGGCGAAGATGTGGCTGAAACCATGCTGGAAGCGGTTGAAGGGCGCCGGCTTCACCACTGCCACTTCGGCGCGCACCTCGTCGAGGATTTCCTGGATGCGGGCGCCGCGGGCGGGATCGTATTCATGGTGCAGGCGGAAGTCGAACAGGGAGAATTCGAGCTGGCGCACCATCATCATGCCCGCCTGGAAGTTGCGTGCGGCGCTCATGCGCCGGAACAGATCCTCGGGCAGGGGTTCGCCGGTCTGGTAATGCCCGGCGATGAGGGCCAGCGCCTCCCGCTCCCAGCACCAGTTCTCCATGAACTGGCTGGGCAGCTCCACCGCGTCCCAGGGCACGCCGTTGATCCCGGAGACGTCGATCCAGTCCACCCGGGTGAGCATGTGATGCAGGCCGTGGCCGAACTCGTGGAACAGGGTGATCACCTCGTCGTGGGTGAACAGGGCCGGCTGATCGCCCACCGGCGGCGTGAGATTGCAGGTGAGGAAGGCGACCGGGGTCTGCAGCGTGCCATCGGGGTGACGGAAGCGGCCACGGCAGTCGTCCATCCAGGCCCCGCCACGCTTGTTCTCGCGGGCATAGAGATCCAGGTAGAAGTGACCGCGCAGCTCGCCGTCCTCGTCGCGGATCTCGAAGAAGCGCACGTCGGGATGCCAGACCTCCACGCCTTCCACTTCCGCGATGCGCACGCCATACAGGCGCTCCACCACCTGGAACATCCCCGGAATCACCTTCGTTTCCGGGAAAAAGGGCTTGAGTTCTTCCTGGCTGATGGCGTAGGTGTGCTCGCGCAGTTTTTCCGAGTAGTAGGCGATGTCCCAGGGTTCGAGCCGCTCGATGCCGAAGCGCTCGCGGGCGAAGGCTTCGAGTTCGGCCAGTTCCTTCTGCGCCCGGGGGCGAGAGCGGGCCGCCAGATCGTGCAGAAAACCCAGCACCCGTTCGGGACTGTCGGCCATCTTGGTGGCCAGCGAGCGTTCGGCATAGCTGCGAAAACCGAGCAGGTTGGCCAGCTCGTGGCGCAGGGCCAGGATTTCCTCCATCACCGGCGAGTTGTCCCACTTTCCGGCGAACGGGCCCTGATCGGAGGCCCGGGTCACGTAGGCTTCGTGCATCTCCCGACGCAGCTCGCGGTCGTCGGCATAGCTGACCACCGCGTAGTAGGAGGGGAAGTCGAGGGTGAACAGCCAGCCCTCCAGCCCCTTCTGTTCGGCCGCCTGACGGGCCATGGCCCGGGCCGACTCGGGCAGCCCGGAGAGCCTGGCTTCGTCGGTCACGTGGCGGGAGAAGGCCTGGGTGGCATCGAGCACGTTCTCCTCGAAGCGGGTGGTGAGCTGCGACTGGCGCTGGCGAATCTCGCGGTAACGATCCTTCTTCTTTGCCGGGAGATCCACCCCGGAGAGGTGGAAGTCGCGCAGGGCGTCGTCGATGACCTTGCGGCGGGCGGGATCCAGGCGGGCGTATTCGCCGGTGTCGTGCAGGGACTTGTAGGCCGCATACAGCTCGGCGTTCTGGCCAAGTTCGGTGCTGTATTCGGAGAGCTTGGGCAGGCAGGCGTTGTAGGCCTTGCGCAGGGGCTCCGAGTTGACCACCGAGTTCATGTGGCTGACCGGCGCCCAGACCCGCGACAGGCGATCCTCCATCGCTTCCAGCGGCCACACCAGATTTTCCCAGGTGTAGGTGGCGTTCTCCGCCAGCAGTCGCTGCACGGTGGCGCGGTTCTCGGCCAGCAGCGCGTCGATGGCCGGCTCCACGTGTTCCGGGCGGATGTGGGCAAAGGGCGGCAGCCCCGTCATTTCCAGCAGGGGATTGGACATGATTCGGTGTTAAGGTAGACGTTGTTGCAAGCAGAGGTCGTTAATCTAACATGACTGCCCGGCCCCCGACAGAACCGGATTCTGCGCCGCCCTATGCGGATCTGACCCCGGATCGGCTGCTCGACGCCATCGAGTCGGCCGGCTGGCGCTGCAGCGGCTCGGTGCTGGCCCTCAACAGCTACGAAAACCGGGTCTACCAGGTGGGGCTGGAAGACGGTGGCTTCCTGGTGGCCAAGTTCTACCGCCCGGGGCGCTGGCCCGATGCGGCCATTCTCGAGGAGCACGCCTTCGCCGCCGAACTGGCCGCGGCGGAGATCCCGGTGGTGCCGCCGCTGGCCGACGCCCGGGGCGAGACCTTGCACCACTTTGCCGGCCACCGCTTCGCCCTTTTCCTCCGCCAGGGCGGGCGGCCGCCGGAACTGGGCGATCCGGAACACCTGCGCTGGCTGGGCCGGGTGCTCGGGCGGCTGCATGCGGTGGGCGCCACGCGAAGCTTCGAGCACCGTCCCGTCCTGGACATCACACGCTTCGGCCGGGAACCCCTGGCCTTCGTGCTGGAACAGGGGTTCGTTCCCCCCGAGCTGACCCACAACTACCGGCTGGCGGCGGAAATGCTGCTGGCGCGCGTCGAGCGGCGCTTCGAGATGGCCGGCCCGCTGCGCCGCCTGCGCCTGCACGGGGACTGCCATCCCGGCAATATCCTGTGGACCGACGCCGGCCCCCATTTCGTGGATCTGGACGACTGCCTGAGGGGGCCGGCGATCCAGGATCTGTGGATGCTGCTGTCGGGCGATGCGGCCGACATGGCTCGCCAGTTGCGCATCCTGCTGGAGGGCTATCGCCAGTTCATGGACTTCGATTCGGGCGAGCTGGTCCTGATCGAGGCCCTGCGCGGCCTGCGCCTTCTGCATTACAGCGGCTGGCTGGCCCGCCGCTGGCACGATCCGGCCTTTCCCAGGGCCTTCCCCTGGTTCGACACCCCGCGCTACTGGGAAGACCAGCTCCAGACCCTGCGCGAACAGATCGAGCGGCTGGAACAACCGCCCCTGTCACTCGACGAGACTGGCAGTGGCAGGACTTTTGCGGTCTAATGCCCGCCATCACGGCATCGCCCAAGCCTTTCCATTCATGCGTCCATGCAGCAACCGCGTTTCCGATTCCGCTGGCTGATTCTGACCGTCCTTTTCGCCGGTTTCGCATTCACCGTCCAGGCCAACGAACGCCGTGAACCCCGCGACTGGGGCATCGCCTTCGGCCTGCGTTCGGCGCAGATCCCCTTCGAGGCCGAGGGCAAGCGGGTCTATGATGCCATCCCCCTGTTCTATTACGACGACGACGGGATCCTGTTCCTCAAGGGCCTGGAAGGCGGCCTGCGCCTGTTGCGCCGGGATGGCTGGGACGTGTCGGCCCTCGGCCGCTATCGCTTCTTCGACATTCCGGCGCACTACCAGAACCGGATCCGCGGCAACGCCCTCGACGTGGGCGCGCGCCTGCGGGTGCGTCTCAATCCGTGGCTGCACCTCGATACGGAACTGTTCAACGATCAGGAAGGGCGCTACCACGCCACCCTCGGCACCGGTTACCGCTGGCAGAACCGCTGGCTGGATCTCTACCCCTGGATCCGCCTGCGCTACAAGGACGCCGCGTTCAACGACCACTATTACGGCCTCGACCAGACCGCCGCCGGGGCCGCCTTCGATCTGGAAGCCGGTGCCGAGGCGCGGATCCATCTTTTCAGCAATTTCTACCTGCTCGGCCGTCTCGACTTCACCGTCCTCGACGGCAAGACCGCCGGCTTCGCTACCATCGACAGCCCGGTGCAGCGCAACTACTACCTGGGCATCGCCTTCTTCAAGCAGCATCACCCGGATGTCCGCCGACGGGTGACCTCGACCCCCTATCTGCGCCTGGCCCATGGCTGGGCCACGCCATCGAGTCTCGGCGAGATCTTCACCTTCAGCGACAAGCCCGATCCCTACCACAACCGGATGACCTCCCTGTTCTATGGCTATCCGCTCACCGACGCGCTGTTCGGCACGCCCATCAGCGTCTATCTCACTGCCGGCGCGGTGTGGCATCATGCCTCGGCGGTGCAGGCCAACACGGGCGAATACGTCATGGGCATCAAGGGCTATTACACCTTCCGACACCCGATCCGCTGGCGGCTGGGCATCGCCGAGGGGCTGTCCTATGCCACCAGCATCACCTGGATCGAACAGCACGAGATGGACATCAACAACTACCGGGCCAGCAAGCTGCTGGACTACCTCGACTTCTCGGCCGATCTCAATCTCGGCGATCTGTTCCGCCAGCGCGACTGGCGGCACTGGTGGTTCGGCCTCGGCATCCATCACCGCTCCGGCATCTACGAAAGCACCTCGGCCTTCGGCCGCATCAAGGGCGGCAGCAACTACAAGACCCTCTATCTGCAGTATCACTGGTAGGACAAGCCATGCTCATCGACCCCGACGACTTCCCCCGCGTGGAACTGGACTTCATGAACCGCGTGCACGACGAGGAAGTGGCCATGCTCAACCGCCTGGCCGACCTGGTCACGCAACGCGAGACGGACCCGGCCGTGCAGGCCGACATCGACGCGCTGCTGAACGCCTTCCTCACCCACATGCGCCGGCACTTCGCCGACGAGGAAGCCATGATGCGCCGCATCGCCTTCCCGCCCTATCCGGTCCACAAGCAGGAACACGATCGCGTGCTCGATGCGCTGACCGCGCTCCACGAACAGACCGACCGCCGCGAGCTGGAACGCTTCCTGCTCGAGGAACTCCCGGGATGGCTCGACCAGCACGTGGCCACCATGGACATGATCACGGCCCGCTTTCTGGCCATGCAGGGGGTCAGCGAGCCCGGCGACAATGTTGAAACCTGAGTCCCACTTGCAGCCTGCGCCGGCTTGGCCTTTCGCGACAGCCTGCTAGAATTCATTGAACCCCCCTGAGCAGCGTTTGCAGGTCACGCCATGTCCGCCACGCCAGAGAGCCTCGCCATCCCCGAACTGCTGAGTCGGACCTATCCCGATCTGGCCGCCGACGACAGTCCCGAATGGCTGGCGCTGCTGCGCCAAGCGCGGGTGGCGGAAAATCCGGCCGGCACCAGCCTGGTGCGAGCCGGGGATCACTGCACCCGCTTCCTGCTGCTGCTCGAGGGCACCCTGCGCATCTACCAGCTCGCCGAGGACGGCCGCGAGGTCACCCTCTATCGCATCCACCCCGGCGACACCTGCCTGATGAGCCTCTCCAGCCTGCTCCACGGCCAGCCCTTCAAGGCCAACGCCGAATCGGAAACCCCCAGCCGCGCCCTGACCTTCAGCGCCGCCGACTTCCATCGCGCCATGGCCGTCTCCGAGGCCTTCCGCACCCGCGTGCTCACCTCCCTGGTGAACACCGTCTGCACCATGATGCACACCTTCTACGACACCGCCTTCCAGACCCTCGACATGCGCCTGGCCTGCCTGCTCGGCCGCCTCTTCGAGCGCGCCGGCAGCGACGTGATCCATATCACCCACCAGGAACTGGCCCGCGAGCTGGGCACCTCGCGCGAAGTGGTCAGCCGCCTGCTGAAGAAACTCGAACAGCAGAAATTCGTGCGCCTGGCCCGCGGGCGCATCGAAGTGGGCGAGAACCGGGGCCTGCCCGGCAGCGAAGGCTGAACCCGGCCCGCACCAGTATCAGTGCTTCCGAATACGCTGATTTTGTAACCATTACAAAACTGTAACCTTCGTCACAGACGAAGGTTGGTGCCTTTCGATTTACTGTCACTACTGACGGTCGTTCCCCCGGTTTCGGGAGGGTTGCACCACCGTCTGCAGGGACAGCCCGGCCTCCTTCGCCTCCCAAAAACAACAGGGACTTTCATCGGCGGCAACAACAATAATCCTGCCGCCGGCGTTCATCCATACCGACCACAAGGGAGAACCCAGCATGAAACGCAGAGACTTTCTGAGGATCGGCTCCGCCGGTCTCGCGGGTTCGCTGCTCGGCGCCACCGGCCTGCTGTCCTGGACGCCGCGCGCGAACGCCGCGACCCTCGAGCGCACCTTCCATGTCACGGAAGGCTTCATCACCCAGATCGACGGCACCGACGTCTACTTTCGCGGCTACAGCGCCAGCCCCACCGGTCTCGACGTGCCGGGCGAGGCGCTCATCGTCCAGGCCGGCGACACCCTGCGCCTGACCATCGTCAACACCCTGAACGTGGCCACCAGCTTCGTCATCGATGGCGTGGTGGACAGCGGGCCGATCGGCCCCGGCGAGACCCGCACCGTGACCTTCACCGTCGATCAGCCCGGTTCCTATCTCTATCACGACAACCTGAACGCCCCCCACAACCGCCTCCTCGGCCTACACGGTGGCCTGGCGGTGATGCCGGCCGGCAGCAGCAACGAGCTGTATCCGGGCAGCCCCACCTTCGTGCAGCAGTATTTCTGGCTCTTTCACGACATCGATCCGGCCTGGCACGATCGGTTGCGCCGCGGCCTGGCGCCCAACACCGCCTACACGCCCCGCTACTTCACCCTCAACGGCCTCTCCGGCCGGCCGCCAGGCGCCCCCGGCAGCGGCGATCCGAGCATCGACAGCATGCACGATCCCCGTTCGGCCCTGCACGGCTCGATCGGCGATCGGGCCCTGATCCGGATCATGAATGCCGGTCTGGCCGCCCAGTCCGTCCACTGCCACGGCAACCACATGGAATGGCTGACCGAGAACGGCGTGATCCGGCCCGACGTCTGGGAGAAGGATTGTCTCTACCTGGACGGCGACAAGGGCGCGCTGGACGTGATCTATCCCTTCGAGGTGCCGCCCGACTCCTGGCCTCCCGCCCGCACCGGCGAATATCCGATGCACCTGCATTCGGAAATGTCCCAGACCGCTGCCGGCGGCTATTACATGTTCGGCGCGATCACCGACATCTTCTTCGAATAAGGGAGGAACCAGCGAATGTTCGACATCGAAAAGCGCAATCGACGCATGATGGGCATGGGTGGCCGCGGTGGCGGCATGGGTGGCCGCGGTGGCGGCATGGGTGGCGGCTGCTACATCTATGATGAAAACCAGCGGGCCAACGATACCCTCGTCACGCCCGACGTGACCTTCCGCCGGGGCATCTACATGAACGGCTCCATGACCATGGACGACGGCAATACCGTGACCATCTGGGGCTTCACCGATGGCGGTGGCGGCATGTCCATGGGCGGGCCGTTCCCCTCGCCGGCCATGCGCGTGACGCAGGGGCAGATCGTCCACACCCAGCTCACGGTGCCCATGTGCTGCGCCCATACCATCCACCATCACGGCATCGAACCGGGCTGGGAATCCGATGGCGTGGGGCACATCTCCTGGGACGTGAGCGGCACCACCTATACCTACCAGTGGCGGCCCATGCATCCCGGCACCTACTTCTACCACTGCCACACCAACACCGTGCTGCATGCCGAGATGGGCATGTACGGCGCCCTGATCGTGGATCCGCCGGAAGGCCCCGGCACCCTCTATTCGGGCGGCCCCACCTACGACATGGAAGCCTTCTGGGTGGTGGACGAAATCGACTCCTTCTGGCACACCCTGAACTGGACCGCCGGCACCTGCGGCTCCGACGTGGGCCTGAACGATCTCAATCCCGACTATTTCATCATCACCGGGGTGGATGGCGCCCAGTCGGCCATGAACGCCCCGGGCATCGCCACCACCATGCAGGTGGGTCAGAAGCTCCTGGCCCGCTACATCTGCGCCGGCTACCATCCGCAGCGCATCCATTTCGGGGGGCTCACCGGCACCATCCACATCTCCGACGGCCGGGTGCTCCCGCGCCCGGTACAGGTCACCGAACTGCGCGCCCACTCGGGCGAGCGCTACGACGTGATCTTCGAACCGGACACGCCCGGCGAGTACATCATCACCTGCGAGATCCGGCACTGGGTCAGCGGCGAGGTGCTCGGCACCGCCCGCACCCGGATCACCGTCACCTGACCACAGGGGAGAAGCTGAGGGACTGGGGGATGCTTCGGCATCCCCCTTTTTTTTCGGGAAACGCACGCGTTTTCCGAAAAAAGGGACCGCGGGCGGGTTGCGAGGGACGAAGGGAGCGGGTTGCCGTATAATCGCGCAATCTGTCATTGCGCCTTAGCAGGCGGTTAGGGCGCCTCAGCCACGGGAATCCAGGAACATGGGCAAGCATTACGATCTTCTCGCCATCGGCGGCGGCAGCGGCGGGCTGTCGGCGGCGGAGCGGGCCGCGCTGTACGGCAAAAAGGCCGCTGTCATCGAGCAGGCCAGACTGGGCGGCACCTGCGTCAACGTCGGCTGCGTGCCCAAGAAGGTGATGTGGTTCGCCTCGGGGATCGCCGAAACCTTCCGCGATGCGCCCGGCTACGGTTTCGAGGTGGATCTCAAGGCCTTCGACTGGGGCCGCCTGGTCAGGGCCCGCGACGAGTACATCCGCAACATCAATACCTGGTACGTGGACTACCTGAGCGAGTCCAACATCGACGTGATCCACGGCACCGCCCGCTTCGTGGACAACCGCACCGTGGAAGTGGACGGCGAGACCTACACCGCCGATCACATCGTCATCGCCCCCGGCGGGGTGCCCGTCGTGCCGGATCTGCCCGGCAAGGAACACGTTCTCACCTCCGACGGCTTCTTCGCGCTCGAGGAACAGCCGCAGCGGGTGGCGGTGGTGGGCGCCGGCTACATCGCCGTGGAGCTGGCCGGGCTGCTCAACGGCCTGGGCTCGGAAGTCTCCCTGCTGCTGCGCAAGGATCACTTCCTGGCCAGCTTCGACGCCATGCTGCGCGACACCCTGATGGAAGAAATGGTCGAGGCCGGCGTCAACATCATGCCGCGGATCAGCGTGGAGCGGATCGACAGGCAGGGCGACGGCAAGCTGACCCTGCACTGCGCCGCCGGCGTCACCCTGGCCGACTACGACGCCGTGATCTACGCCATCGGCCGCCGCCCCAACATCGACGCCCTGAACCTGGAAGCCGCGGGCATCGAGGTGGACGAGAAGGGCTACATTCCCACCGACTTCTTCCAGAACACCAAGGTCGCCGGCATCTACGCCGTGGGCGACGTGACCGGCCGCGCCCAGCTCACGCCAGTGGCCATCGCCGCCGCCCGGCGCCTGGCCGATCGCCTGTTCAACAACCAGCCCGACCGGCGCCTGGACTACTACAACATCCCCACCGTGGTCTTCAGCCATCCGCCCATCGGCACCGTGGGCCTGACCGAAGCCGAGGCCCGGGAACAGTTCGGCGACACGGTCAAGATCTACCAGACCCGCTTCACCGCCATGTACCACGCCCTCTCGCCCCACAAGCAGGCCACGGCCATGAAGCTGGTCTGCGTGGGGCCCGAGGAGAAGGTGGTGGGCGTGCACATCATCGGCATGGGCGCCGACGAAATGCTCCAGGGTTTTGCCGTGGCAGTGAAGATGGGTGCCACCAAGAAACAGTTCGACGACACGGTGGCCATCCACCCCACCAGTTCGGAAGAGCTGGTGACGATGCGCTGATCGGCAGCGTGTTCACCCGCCCTGCCCGCCTGCTGCCGCTGCTTCTGCTGCTGGCCGGCTGTGCCGTGCCGCCCGGCCTCTACGTGGAGCGACCGGGCACCGTGTTCCGCCTCGAAAAACCGATCGTCATTCCCGCCAATACGGCCCACCTGACCTTTCAGAATGGAAGGGCGATCCGGGAAGCGGGACCGCTGCAGGGCGCCGACTTCTACTACCCTCACTGCTGGCTGGACATCGGCGAGGTGGCTCCGCGGCCCCGCACCGTCGCGCCGGGTGACTATCGGCTGATCCGCGTCCGGGACGACAGCGAGCTGTTCTCGGCTCCGGCCACGGTCCTGTTCCGGACCGATTTCACCCTCCGGAATGCCAGGGGACGGCGGCTGACCCTGGTCTGTGCCCAGCTCGACGACGCCTGGGAGTTCGACTACGTGACCCGGGCCCAGATGCAGCGGGCGCTGGGGGCCTTCATCACCATCCATCCGCCATCCGACAGCGAAACCGGCCGGGAAAACGGCGGCTGAGCAAGCGCTGGCCGGCAACCGGACAGCCGGGCGAAACCGCCCGGCCACATCCGCCGCTGCTCAGTAGGCGCTGCCGAAGGAGAGATCGAGCGTATAGGGCGGCAGCGGGATCCCCGCGATCTTGCAGCCCTGATAGACCGGCCCCTTGGGGAACAGGGAGTACAGATAGCGCTTGCCTCCCTGGTGCTTGTAGTGGCTGGTGAGGATCTTCAGCACCTTGCGGGCACTGCAGGAGCCGCCCTCGCGTCGGCAACTGTCGCGCAGGAAGTAGATCACTTCCCAGTGCGCCGGGGTCAGCTCGATGCCTTCCTCCCTCGCCAGCTCGATGGCCTGGCTCTCCGACCAGCCCTCGAAGCTCGGCGGAACGACGGTGGTGGTTTCCGTTTGAACGGGTGATGTGGTACTGGCTGTCATCTCCAGAGTCCTCCTGTTTGTCTTCGACACCGGCGGCGACCGCCGCCGTCTGGTCGTGGCCCGTTGCGCCGGGCTCTGTATTGACTATAGTCCAGATCGGCGAAAATACCAGAGTATTTTGGTAAGACTTTTTTCGTACGCCGGCCACGGGCTATACTTTCCACTTCCTTCCCCCGGCACCCACGGTCCCATGCCCATCCGGCCCTTCGAAGACAAGCAGCCCGTGATCCATCCCGGCGCCTGGCTGGACGCCACCGCGCTGGTCATCGGCGATGTGCACATCGGGGCCGAGAGTTCCCTCTGGCCCTACGTGGTGGCGCGCGGCGACGTGAACCGGATCCGGATCGGCGAGCAGACCAACCTCCAGGATCATTGCGTGCTGCACGTGAGCCACGACGGGCCGCTCCATCCCGGCGGCGCCGATCTGCAAATCGGCAACCGCGTCACCGTCGGCCACGGCGCCGTGCTGCACGGCTGCCGGATCGGCAATCACTGTCTCATCGGCATGCGCGTCACGATCCTCGACGGCGCGGTGATCGAGCCGCTGACCCTCATCGGCGCCGGCGCCCTGGTGCCGCCCGGCAAGGTGCTGGAAAGCGGCTATCTGTGGCTGGGCAGCCCGGTGCGCCGCGCCCGCGCCCTCGCCCAGGACGAGATCGACAACATCGAATACGCGGCGCAGCACTACGTGCGCCTGATGCACCGCCACCGGCAAACCGCCTGACCGCCTCATGTCCCTGCTCGACGCCGGTTTCTTCGATCGGGATGCCTGTGCCGTGGCCAGGGATCTGCTGGGCAAGGTCCTGCGTCGGCGCTGGCAGGGCGTGTGGCTGGCCTGCCGGATCATCGAGACCGAGGCCTATTACCGGCGCGAGAAGGGCAGCCATTCCTCACTGGGGTATACGGAGAAGCGCAAGGCCATGTTCATGCCGCCGGGCACCATCTACATGTACTACGCGCGCGGCGGCGACTCGCTCAACGTAAGCGTGCGCGGCGCGGGCAACGCGGTGCTGATCAAGGCCGGTGTACCCTGGTTCGACGCGCGTTCCCCGCGGGAGACGGCGCGCCTCATGCAGCGCCTCAACCCGGTGCGCGGCAGCGGTCGCAAGCGGCCGGTGGAGAAGCTGTGCAGCGGCCAGACCCTGCTGTGCCGCAGCTTGGCCCTGAAGGTGCGCGACTGGGATCAGCGGCCTTTCGATCCCGAACGCTTCTTCATCGAAGACGTGGGCCACCGGGTGCACGAGATCATCCAGGCCCCGCGGCTCGGCATCCCCCCCGAGCGCGACGCCCACCTGCCCTACCGCTTCGTGGACGCGGACGAAGCCCGCTACGCCACCCGGAATCCCCTCACCCGGCGCGATGCCAGAGAAGGCCGGGACTACAGAATCATCCGCGGCCGGTGAGAGGACGGATCGGCGCAGCGCAGGCCGCGATGCACGGAGGGGAAAAGCCCCGAACCGCTCAGGCGTCGGCAGCCAGTTCTTCCCGAAGCCGTTGGATCACGGGGCGAGTTCGGGGGCGCACGCCGCGCCAGACGAGAAAGGACTCGGCCGCCTGTTCCACCAGCATGCCGAGGCCGTCGGCCACGGTGGTGGCGCCCTGCCATTTCGCCCACTGCATGAAGGCCGTGGGTCTGGCGCCGTACATCATGTCGTAGGCGGCGCCGCCCTCGGCGAGGAGGCCGTCGGGCAGGGGCGGCAGATCCCCCTGCAGGCTGGCGGCGGTGGCGTTGATCAGCAGATCGAACCGCAGTTCGCCCAGGGCCTCGTAACCGCAACCCTGCACGGTGCCGAGATCGGCGAAGGCCTCGGCCAGCGCCACCGCCCGTTGTGCGGTGCGGTTGGCGATCACCACGAGCGCCGGCTGCTGCTCCAGGAGGGGCGCGAGCACGCCCCGGGCCGCGCCGCCGGCGCCCATCAGCAGGATGCGCCGGTCGCGCAGGGACAGGCCCAGGTTGTCGGTGAGATCCCGCACCAGACCCACGCCGTCGGTGTTGTCGCCGAACAGCTCAGCGGGTTCGATGCGGATGGTGTTGACCGCCCCGGCCCGTTCGGCCCGGGGGCTGCGCCGGTCCACCAGCTGCCAGGCGTCCTGCTTGAAGGGCACGGTGATGTTGAGCCCCCTGCCACCCTCGGCCACGAAATCGGCCACCGCCGCCGGCAGCTTCCCCGGCTCCACGAGGATCGCCCGGTAGCAGACCGGCTCGCCGGTCTGCTCGGCGAACAGGCGATGGATGCGCGGCGACTTGCTGTGGGCGATGGGGTTGCCCATCACGGCATAGTGGTCACAGGCGTCGGGATCGTGAGGGTGGTCGGTCATGGATGGGGCAGGGATCGATAAGGAAAGGAGGGGGATTATAGCCAAAAGGGGGTTGGCGAAGGCGATGAGCGTCGCGGCGCCCCCGCCGCGACCATCACTCCGCCGTAAGCCACCGCGCCACCCGCGCGGCGAAATAGGTGAGAATGCCGTCGGCGCCGGCGCGCTTGAAGGCCAGCAGGGATTCGAGGATCACCGCCTTCTCGTCGAGCCAGCCGTTTTGCGCCGCGGCCATGAGCATGGCGTATTCGCCACTCACCTGGTAGGCGTAGGTGGGCACGCCGAACTCGTCCTTCACCCGGCGCACGATGTCGAGGTAGGGCAGGCCGGGCTTGACCATCACCATGTCGGCCCCTTCCTCCAGATCCAGGGCCACTTCCCACAGGGCCTCGTCGCTGTTGGCCGGATCCATCTGGTAAGTATATTTGTTGCCGCCGCCGAGGTTGGCGGCCGAGCCCACCGCATCGCGGAAGGGGCCGTAGAAGCTGGAGGCGTACTTGGCCGAATAGGCGAGGATCCGGGTGTGGATGTGGCCGGCCTCCTCCAGCGCGGCGCGGATGGCGCCGATTCGCCCGTCCATCATGTCCGAGGGTGCCACCACGTCGGCCCCGGCATCGGCGTGGGACAGCGCCTGGCGCACCAGCACTTCCACGGTCTCGTCGTTGAGCACGTAGCCGCTGGCATCGATCAGGCCGTCCTGGCCATGGGTGGTGAAGGGATCCAGGGCCACGTCGGTGATCACGCCGAGCTGCGGATACTCGGCCTTGAGGGCGCGCACCGCCCGCTGGGCCAGGCCTTCCGGATTCCAGGCCTCGCGGGCGTCTTCGGTCTTCTTCTCCGCCGGCGTGACCGGAAACAGGGCGATGGCCGGCACCCCCAGCATCACCAGATCGCCGGCCAGCTCCAGCAGCAGATCGATGCTCAGACGCTCCACGCCGGGCATCGAGGCCACCGCTTCGCGCCGCCCCTCCCCCTCGAGGACGAACACCGGCTGGATGAGATCGTCCACCGACAGGCGCGACTCGCGCATCAGGCGGCGGGAAAAGTCGTCGCGGCGCATGCGCCGCTTGCGAATGGCGGGGAACCGGCCCCGCCCGGTATCGATGCTGGTCACGCGAAGACTCCTGTACAGGCTCGCCCGAAACGGAACGCAGGCTCAAAATACCCGCTCTCGCCCGTGCTTGGCAATCGGTGCCGCCAATTCATCCGGCACCGCACCCGGTGCTTGCCTTTGGGCGGGGATGAGTCTTTAATTGGTTAAACCGTGGATGACGGTCAGTCTTTGCCCCACGTCCGGACCAATGAGGAGTTTTCCCGAATGACCTTCCTGCGCGCCCGCCGCCTGCTGCCGATCCTCCTGCTCCTGCTCGCCGGGCTGCCGGCAGTTCGCGCCGATACGCCAGCCCCCGATCGGCTGCTCCGGGAGACCATGCAGACCATGGTCTCGGAACTCAATGCCCGGCGCGAGGCCATCACCCGTGATCCGGTCATCGTGCAGCAGCTCGCCGAGCGGCTCCTGCTGCCGCACGTGGACTTCATCGCCGCCTCGCGTCAGGTGCTCGGCAAGCACTGGCGACGGGCCAGCCGCGCGCAGAAACTGGCCTTCGTGCGCGAGTTTCGCACCCTGCTCCTGCGCTTCTATTCCTCGGCCCTGGCCAAGTATCTGCAGGAGCACGATCTCGACCCGGCCATGTTCGTGTTCGCCCCCCTGCGGGCCGCGCCCGATGCCCGCCAGGTGACGGTGCACATGGATCTGCATCCGCCGGGCAACGGCAAGCCGGTTAACGTGAACTTCCTCATGCACCGTTCCCGCAAGGGCTGGCGGGTCTACGACCTGGCCATCGACGGGGTCAGCCTCATCGCCACCTACCGCAGCAGCTTCGCCGGCCAGATCCGCCAGAGCGGGCTGGATGCCCTGATCGCCCGCCTCGCCGAGAAGAACGCCCGCCTCGGCGCGAGCGAAGCCGACCCCGCGCCGGCATCGGCCCAGGCCGGCTGAGCCTCCCCCATGGAGGCACACACCACGCCCACGGACGGTTCATGAAGCGCGACAGCCGCCGCTTTCTCGCCTTGGGGCTGGCTGGCGTTTTCCTGTTCGGGCTGTTCCTGTACGCCCAGGCCATCCCGCAGCGCATCGAGCGGGGGCTCAGGGCCCAGGGGGCGATCCGCCAGCTGGATGCCATGCGTGCCCCCCTGGTGGAGCTGCAGCGGCTCCGCCTGCAGTCCCCGCAAGCCGCGCCGCCCAGTGTCAGCCTCAAGGCCGCCACCCGCGCCTTCCTCGACAGCACCGCCTACGAACCGGATCTGGCCGCCATCACCCGCGAATTCGCCCTGCAGGCGCGACAGTGGCTCGCGCTGCCCGCCGACGCTGATCCGACCGTCCAGATGCAGTCGTTTCTCGATCTGCTCGACGCCCTGGCCCGCGCCGAGCCGCCCATCCATGCCGCCATCGCTGCCGGCCAGCAGGCCGAAACCCTGTTGTGGCTGGCCAGCGGCCTGCTGATCACCCTTCTGCTGGGCCTGTTCCTGATCCACCAGCGGCGCCAGCGGCGCCGCGCCGAGCGGGCCGAGCAGCGCAGCCGCGCGGTCATCGACCAGTCGCCCTTCGCCATCCAGATCTTCGCCCCCGATGGCACCCCCCTGCACATGAACCGCACCGCCGAGCGGCTGTGGCAGATCCGCCTCGAAGACATGCAGGGCTACAGTCCGCTGACCGATCCCCAGCTCGAAACCCTGGGCATCGCCCCCTACCTGCGCCGTGCCTTCGCCGGCGAAGTGGTCACCACCCCGGTGATCCGCTACGACACCCGGGACACGCCGCTGGCGGCCGCAGCGCCCCGCAAGGTGGTGGAACTTCGCTCGCACATCTATCCGGTCCTTGATGCCGAGGGCGAGGTCGCCGAGATCATCGTCATGCACGAGGACGTCAGCGAGCTGCAGGAAATCTCCCGCCGCCTCACCGAGGCCCAGCGGGTGGCCCGGCTCGGTTGCTGGGAACTGGATTTGCGCAACGATCACCTCTACTGGTCCGACGAGATCTTCCGCATCTTCGAAATCGATCCGGCCCGCTTCGGCGCTTCCTACGAGGCCTTCCTGGAAACCGTCCATCCCGAAGACCGGGACGCCGTGAACGAGGCCTACATCGGCTCCGTGGACGCCCGCACCGAATACGACATCCAGCATCGCCTGCTGATGCCCGACGGCCGCATCAAGTGGGTGCGCGAACGGGGGCATACCGAATACGCCGCCGATGGCACGCCCGTCCGTTCGCTCGGCACGGTGCTCGACATCACCGATTACAAGACCCTGGAGGCGGAACTGGTCCGCCACCGGGATCACCTGGAAGAACTGGTGGCGCAGCGCACCGGGGAACTGGAGATCATCAATGCCGAACTGGAATCCTTCAGCTATTCGGTCTCCCACGATCTGCGCGCCCCGCTGCGGGCCATCACCGGCTTCAGCCAGGCACTGGTGGAAGACTGCACCGAACGGCTCGATGCCACCGGCCGCCAGTACCTGGAGCGCATCGAGGCCAACGTCCAGCGCATGACCCAGCTCATCGACGATCTGCTGACCCTCTCGCGCACCAGCCAGGCGCCCCTGTCGCTCGAAGACGTGGCCCTCGGCCCGCTCGCCGACGAGGTGGCCGAACAGATCCGCCAGCGCTATCCCGATCACCCTGTCGATTTCATCAACCAGGTGACCGACACGGTTCGTGGCGACCCCAAACTGCTGCGCATCCTGCTGGAAAACCTGCTGGACAACGCCTGGAAATACACCGGCACCCGTGATGCGCCGCGGGTGATCTTCAGCCGCGAGGGCGCAGAGAACGGCCTGCTGCGCTTCAGCCTCTGCGACAACGGCGTCGGCTTCGACATGGCCTATGCCGACAAGCTGTTCGGCGCCTTCCAGCGCCTGCACGGCAGCGAATTTCCGGGCACCGGCATCGGCCTGGCCACGGTCCAGCGCATCGTCCACCGCCACCGCGGGCGGATCCGGGGCGAAGGCCGACCGGACGACGGGGCCTGTTTTGATTTCACCCTGCCCCCGGCATCCGACAACTGATCCCGAGGCCGTTTCCCAACACGTCGTACCCTGATGTCCCGCTCCGAAACATTCAATTCCCCATCCGGAATCCGCAAACCGAGCCGCACCGAGCAGCGCGGCCTGGTGGCGGCACTGGCCATTCTGCTGCCGCTCATCGGGCTGGGTCTGCCCCTGCTGATGCCAACCGATCGGCATTGGGTGCTTCTGCCCCTGCACGCCGTGATCGAGGGGGCAGGCGCCATGACCGCCATCGGCCTGACCGCCCTGCTGCTCCTCTCCTGGCGGCATCTCGACCGCCGCTTTCAGCATGCCTGGGTCGCGGCGGCCTTCCTGGGCATGGGCATCCTCGACGGCCTGCACGCCCTGCTGCCGCCGGGCAACGGCTTCGTCTGGCTGCATTCGGCGGCCACCTGCTTGGGCGGCCTGCTGTTCGCCGGCCAGTGGTTCGATGTGCGCTGGACGCCGGCCCGCCTCCGCCGCTTCCTGCCTGCCACCATCGTGCTGGCCCTGGCGCTGGGCCTGCCGACCCTGTTCCTGCCCCACTGGCCCCTGGCCATGCTCGAGGAAGATGGCCGCTTCACCACCGCCGCCCGGATCATCAATCTTCTCGGCGGCAGCGGCTTCCTGATCGGTGCGGCCTGGTTCCTGCTCGCCTACCTGCGGCGCGGTCAGAGCGAGACCATCGTGTTCGCCATCATCGGGATCCTGTTCGGCGTGGCCGGGCTGGCCTTCGACCTCTCGCGCCTGTGGGATGCCCCCTGGTGGTGGTGGCACCTGCTGCGGCTTGCCGCCTATGGCGCCGCCCTGTTCCATCTGGCCAATCGCCTGCGAGAACTGTTCCACGAGCGCCAGACCGTGGAACGGGCCTACCGGGCGGTGGTGGAATCGGCCCAGGAAGCGATCATCGTGATCGACGAGTACGGGCACATCGAACGCTTCAACCCCGCCGCCGAGAGCCTGTTCGGCTGGACGGCGGGCGAGGCCGTCGGCCGCAACGTGCGGATCCTGATGCCCGAGCCCCATCACAGCCGTCACGACGACTACCTGCGCAACTACCGCGCCGGCCACGGCGCCGGGATGATGGGCCAGCCGAAGGACTTGTGGGGAGTACGCCGTGACGGCAGCCTGATTCCGGTCCGCCTGCAGCTGAGCGAGACCCGCATCGAGGGCCGGCGCAAGTTCATCGGCTTCCTGCAGGATCTGCGCGAATGGCACCAGGCCCGGGAAGAGCGGGACGCCACCGCCTGCCAGCTCGAATTCACCACCCGCGACTTCCAGGAGCTGACCTATTCCCTGTCCCACGACATCCGCACGCCCCTGCGCGCCATCGACGGCTTCAGCGCCCTGCTCGAGGAGGACTTCGGCAACCGTCTCGACGAAACCGGCCACGACTATCTGCGCCGGATCCGTGCCGCCTCCCAGCGCATGGGCGAGATGCTCGACGACGCCCGGCGCCTGTACTACTACCGCCAGCACGACATGGATCCCACCCAGGTCAACCTGAGCGAGATCGCCGAGCACATCCTGCAGTCCCTGCGCGAGCAGTTCCCCGGGCGCCACGTGATGTGCCGCGTGCAGCCGGCCCTGTTCGTGTTCGGGGATCGGCGCATGTTGCACGAACTGCTCTACGAGCTGCTCGACAACGCCTTCAAGTTCACCGCGCCCCGGGAAGAAGGCCGCATCGAGTTCGGTGCCCGGCAGGCGAACGACGGACTGGCCTACTTCGTGCGCGACAATGGCATCGGTTTCGAGCGCCGCTACGCCGACAAGCTGTTCCGCACCTTCGAGCGCCTGCATGGCCACGAGTTCGAGGGCACCGGCATGGGCCTGGCCCGCGCCCAGCGCATCGTGGAACTGCACAACGGCCGAATCAACGCCGACGCGGAACCCGACGGCGGCACCACCCTCTGGTTCACCCTGCATCTGGAATGAGCCCATGGGTCACGACAAGGCCATCCGCAACCCCTCTCTCCCGTCGACGGAAACCAAATCATGAACCTGACGATCCGCCTCCTGCGCCTGTTCGCCGCCGGCCTCGCACCCCTGACCCTGGCCGGGGCCGTGGCCGCCTACGGATTCCCGTCGCTGTTCCTGCCCTTCGGCCAGATCTTCAAGGGCCTGTTCGCCGTGACCATGTTCGCCCTGGGGGTGGTGCTGGAGCCGACCGAGCTGCGCGAGACCCTGCGTCATCCGGGGCGCATCGGCCTGGGCGTGCTCACCCAGTACACGGTGATGCCGGCGCTGGCCTTCGCCGTGGCCACGACCGCCGGCCTGCCGCCGCCGGTGGCCCTGGGCTTCATCATCGTCGGCGCGGCGCCGGGGGCCATGGCCAGCAACGTGATCGTCTACCTGGCCGGCGGGGCAGTGGCCTTCTCCATCGCCATGACCACCGTGGCCACCTTTCTCTCGCCGCTGCTGACCCCGGCCCTGGTGGAATGGCTGGGCGGGCGGTTGCTGCCCATCCCCTTCTGGGGCATGCTCAAGACCATCCTGTTCATCGTGGTCCTGCCGCTGGGCGCCGGCATGCTCCTGCATCGCCGCCTGGGCCGCCTGAAGGCGCTGGCCGGCGAGATCGCCCCGGCCCTGGCGGCCCTGGCCATCATCCTCATCTGCAGCTACGCGGTGGCCGCCAACCACGCCCGTCTCCGAACCGTGGGCCTCGACGTCTTCGCCCTGGTGGTGCTGCTCAACGCGCTGGGCTACGCCGCCGGCGGGTTCCTGGCCCGGCTCTACCGCTTCGACTTCCGCCACCGCCTGGCGCTGGCCATCGAGATCGGCATGCAGAACGCCGGCCTCGGCGTGGTGCTGGCCCTGGAACACTTCCGCGACACCCCAGAGACCGCCCTGCCGGGCGCCCTGTTCGCGGTCTGGTGCATCGTCACCGCAGCCGGCGCCAGCGCCGTGCTGCGCCGGCGGGAACGGCTGGCGACCCTCTGAACAAGGGAAAAAACGGGAAATCCGTTCCAGAACCGGCAAAAAGGCGACCGGGGACTAAACCTTTCCGCATAAATCGGCTATATTCGCCTTCCCCTACGGATTACGAGGTTTTTCCCGATGCTGAAGCACAGTTATCACGCCCGTCTGTCGCTCTGGCACGTGGTTCTGGCCGTGATCCTGCTGGCCGTCACCCTGCCACTGTTCGCCTGATCAGGCACGCCCGCCCGGCAACAGGGCCGGCCGCCGGGCCTGCCACTGTTGCAGGAACCTGCGCATCGCCTTCGCCGGGAGCGGTCGGGCGAAATGATAGCCCTGGAAGCGGGCACAACCGTCCGCGGCCAGCAGCCGCGCCTGCTCGGCGCTCTCCACCCCCTCGGCCAGCACCGGGATGCCGAGACTGACCCCGAGGCCGATGATGCTGCGGATCAGCTGCCGGTCCCGCGCGTCGCTGAGGATGTCCTTGACGAAACCCTTGTCGATCTTGAGTTCACTGATGGGCAACTTGCTCAGCAGGCTCAGGGAGGAATAGCCGGTGCCGAAGTCATCCAGCGAAATCCCCAGCCCCTCGTCGCGCAGCCCCTCCAGCAGGCCGCGGGCGTGTTCCATGTCCTCGATGAACAGGCTCTCGGTGATCTCCACCACCAGCTCCCGATTGTCCAGACGGTGGGTCTGGTGCTGCGCCAGCAGGTGCATCACGAAGCCCGGATCGAACAACTGGCTCACCGAGGCGTTGATGGCCAGGCGAAACACCGGTGCCGACGAGCCCTTGGTCAGGAAGGTTTCGCTTTCGCTCAGCGCCTGCGCCACCACGTACCGCCCCAGATCGGGCATCATGCCCATGCTCTCGGCCACCGGCAGAAACTCCTCGGGGGGAACCTCACCGATGGCCGCACTGTGCCAGCGCAACAGGGCCTCGGCGCCGATCACCTGACCTGAAGCGGTCTCGATCTGGGGCTGGTAGACCAGCGAGAACTCCGCCTGCTCCAGGGCATGGGCCAGGGCCCGCTCGATGCGCCCCGCCCGTTTCCGCCGTTGTTCGAGCTGTTCCGTGTAGACGTGGATGCCGTCACGCAGTCGCTTGGCCTCGTACATGGCCATGTCGGCTTTGCGCAACAGTTCCTCGAAATCGCGCCCGTCCTCCGGGGACTGGGCCACCCCGATACTGGCGCGAATGCTGAAATGCAGGCCCGCTTCCTGGATGGGTTGCTTGAGTTCGGCCAGGAAGCGCTGGCAGTGGTGACGCATGGCCTCGTCGAAACGCCCCCGACAGAGCACGATGAACTCGTCACCCCCGTGGCGGATCAGCAACTCCGCGGCAAACACCGCCCCCAGCCGCTGCGCCACCACCCGCAGGATGGCGTCACCCACCGTGTGGCCGTGCAGGTCGTTGATGGCCTTGAAGTTGTCGAGATCCACGTACAGCAGGCAGAACCGTTCCCGGCCGTCACGCCGCCAGGCATGAAACCCCTCGGTGAGGTAGCGCCGGTTGGGCAGGCCGGTGAGCTGATCGTGACAGGCCAGGTGCGCCAGTTGCCGCTCGGCGGCCGCCTCCTGGCGGGCCTGGTAGCGCACCATCAGGAACAGCACCCCATCGAGCAGCAGGATCAGGAATCCGGTCCAGGCGGCCGAGCGGGCGAAGCGCCCCAGCAGCTCGGACAGAGGCAGCCCGGTGACGATGTAGTTGCGGTAGAGCGGCTCGTAGCTGAGCATGGCCAGAATCCACTGACCATGAAAATCCGGGGCATAGAGGGCGAAATGGCGTGCCGGTCGCAGAGTGTCCTCCGCAATGCCCTGTTTGCGCGCCGCCGCCCGGTAATACCGTACCAGCTTCTCGGCCACCGGCCGGCCATAGTAGCGCTCCCGATCCCCGGGCTCGATATAGGAACCGTACTGACGATAGAAATCCTCGCGCACCACCACGAAACGCACCTGGCTCGGAAGCATGGCCTGGGACCAGATACTGTAGGAGGTATCCAGCTTGATGCCGGTGGTCATCACCGCCTGCAGGCGGCCCCGGGCATCGCGCAGCGGATAGCGCAGGGGAATCACCCACTGACGCAGGGCCGGCATGTAATAGGTGCGACCGATGACCATGCGCCTGGCCTCGAGGGTGCGGCGGAAGGAGTCGGCCGTGTGGGGATTCTGCAACAGGTTGGGCAGGCGCTGGCGATCGATGTTGAAGGAGGTCAGCACCAGGTTGCCGGCCGGATCCGCCAGGCCGAATCCCGCCAGCTCGGGATTGTGGCGCAGCAGCCGGTCCACCCGCGCCCGGGCCGACGGCGATCCCTGCAGGCCACCGAGCTCCAGCAGCCGCTCGCCGAGCAGGGCCAGCAGGGCCTCGTACTTGCGCATCACGCCCTGCTGGGAACTGGCCACCAGATCGTTGGCATAGCCCAGCTCGGTGCGCGCGGCCCCGCTCACCAGTCGCCACTGCAGGAACAGGACGGCCACCCCCAGCAACAGCGAAGCCAGCACCGTATACCGGTAGATGCGCCACAGGCGCTGGGGAGAAAGGCGCCCGGCGGGGGCTCGGCGGGATCGCGGCATCAGGCTGGCAGAGGGATCATGACCTTTCAAGCCTAGCAAGCCCTGGACCGATTACAAGCCGCCTCGAGACAGCGGGAACGGGGCGCAGGGCTGCCGTTTTCGCAAATCCGCCTCAAGTCCCCACCCGGCTTGCCGATACCTTTCTACTGGAACTCCCGACAATCCGCCAACAGATCCGAACCGGCACAGCGAACCGGATGCCCGCCCGTGCCGCACGGCCCGAACCCGTTCATGCACAAGATCCTCTACATCGAAAGCTCCTCCCGGCACCGCAACGCCCTGACCCGGATGCTCTCCAACGACGATTTCGTGGTGCTGGCCATCGAGAAGCTGGAGGACGGCCGGCGGCTGCTGCAGTCGGTGGCCGACGATCTGCAGTACGACGCGGTGATCCTGAGCTGGCCGGCGGATCTGGGCTCGGCGCCCCGGGGGCTGCTGGATCTGCTCAAGTCACCGGATCTGGCCGGCCTGCCGGTGCTGGTGATGGCCCGCGAGGCCGATGCCGACAAGCTGGCCTGGGTCACCGGCCGCAGCCGCACCGCCTTCCTGCTGTGGAAGGACTGGCGCGAGACGGGCGAGACCCTGCGCCGCCTGCTGGCCACCCCGGCACCGCCGCCGGTACTGGCCGAACAGCTCGCCGACGATCCGGTGCGGGTGCTGCTGGTGGACGACTCGCCCACCTCCCGGGCCAAGTTTCGCAAGCTGCTCACTGGGGCCGGTTTCGCGGTGGAGATCGCGGGCGACGGACCGGCAGCCCTGGCCGCCCTCGAACTCGGCGCCTTCGACATCGTGCTCATCGACTATTTCATGCCGAACATGAACGGCGACGAGCTGCTGCAGCAGATCCGCAGCCGACCGAAGACAGCCCACCTGCACTGCGTGATCCTCACCGCCGCCTACCTGGATACGGTGATCACCGGCGCCCTGGAATCCGGCGCGGTGGAATGCCTGCTGAAGAACGAGTCGGATGCCCTGATCCTGGCCCGCCTGGGCGTGATCAGCCGCCTGGTACGCAGTGACCGCCAGCAGCATCAGGAACGCCAGCGACTGGCCGGCATCCTCGCCTCGGTGGGCGACGGCGTATACGGCGTGGACCGGGAGCTGCACATCACCTTCGCCAACCCCGCCACCCTGCGGATCCTCGGCCACGAACGGCTCGAGGATCTCACCGGCCGCTGCCCCGTGGAGGTCTTCCACCGTGGCCTGGCCTTCGATGCCGACACCGGCAAGGTCATGCAGCTTCTGCGCCGCGCGGTGGAGGCGGGCGAGGCGGCCGAGCACGTGGAGGCCCGCTACGTGCGAAGCGACGACACCCGCCTGGCGGTGGAGCTGACCATCCTGCCGCTGGAGATCGATGGCGCCCGCGAAGGCGCGGTGGTGGCCTTCCGCGACATCTCCGACCGCAAGCTGCTGGAGGAAGAGCTCAAGTGGCAGGCCAGCCATGATCAGCTCACCCGCCTGCTCAATCGCAAGTTCTTCGAAGACGCCCTGGACAGGGAAGTGCGGCGCCTGCGCCGCAGCGACGAGACCAGCGCCCTGCTGTACATCGATCTCGACCGCTTCAAATACATCAACGACACCATCGGTCACACCGCCGGCGACCGCCTCCTGATCGAGATCAGCGAACAGCTCAAGCAGCGCCTGCGCCGCTCGGACCTGCTGGCCCGAATCGGTGGCGACGAGTTCGCGGTGCTGTTGCACGACATCGATCCGGGCAAGGTCGTGGGACTGGCCGAGGCCTTCCGCCATGTGCTCGAGAACTACACCTTCACCCACGAGGGCCGGCAGTACGCGGTCAATGGCAGCATCGGGGTGGCCCTGATCGACCGCCATTGCCGCTCCGCCGGCAACGTGCTGGCCAACGCCGATCTGGCCTGCCACATGGCCAAGGGCAAGGGCCGCAACCAGACCCATCTCTACGACCAGCACACCGAGGACAAGCTGGCCATGGATCTGGACCTGGGCTGGTCCATCCGCCTCAACACCGCCCTGGAGAAAAACGAGTTCGTGCTCGCCTACCAGCCCATCGTGGCCATGAACGAGATCGATCTGGACCACCTGCCGGACCAACCCGGCGAGCTGTGGAACGATCTGCTTACCGCCGGCGTGCAGGACGTGTTCTACGAAGTGCTGGTGCGCCTGCGTGGCCAGGACGGCAAGCTGATCCCGCCCGGGGCCTTCATGCCCACCGCCGAGCGTTTCAATCTCATGCAGCGGGTCGACGCGTGGGTGATCAACGCGGCGCTGGAGACCCTGGCCAGCAACCACCGCTCGGGCAACATGGTCAAGCTCTCCCTCAACCTCTCGGGGCAGAGCATCGACAACGACGAGGTGCTGCACACCCTCAAGGCCGGCATCGATCTCCACGGCCTCACCCCCGCGGACATCCTGCTCGAGATCACCGAGAGCTGCGCCATCCACAAGGTGGAAGCGGCCCAGCAGTTCATCCGCGCCATGAAGGAACTGGGCTGCTTCTTCGCCCTCGACGACTTCGGTTCCGGCTACAGCTCCTTCGGCCAGCTCAAGCACCTGCCGGTGGACATCATCAAGATCGACGGCCAGTTCATCCGCCACATCGGCCACGATCCCATGGATCGGGCCATCGTCGAGTCGATGGTCAACATCGCCCACTCCCTGGGCAAGAAGATCGTCGCCGAATTCGTGGAGGATGCCGAAAGCCTGCGCCAACTGGCCGCCTGCGGCGTGGACTACGTGCAGGGCTACTACCTCACCCCCGCCCTCGACCGCCTGCCCTCGCTGGACATCTGCAACTCCTCCCTGGTGGGCTGAGGGCGGCAGACCGGCAACGCCTCCTTTTGCAGCAAGACAAGGGTGCAGAATTAAACCCATACTAAATTAATTCATTCTAAAGTATGAATACTTGATGACATTTCCGTCATCTGCGTCTAGACTCCTGCTCAACATTTTTCACAAACGATCCAGAAAACGTTGTCTGCAAGGATGCGCCCCCCATCCTATGCGCTACCTCATCATCGAGCCCGACAATCGCCGTCGCCGGGAACTCCTGGCCTTGTTCGCCGCGCCCCGCGACGATGTGCTCGCCGTGGACGACTACCACAGCGCCGCCAAGTGGCTGCGCCACGGCGAATTCCGTTTCGCTGCCATCGTCCTCGGCTGGCCCGAGCACACCGATCCCCATGCCGACGAACTGCTCAGCCACCTGGATGATCCTGCCCTGCGGGAACTGCCCGTGCTGCTCCTCGGCCAGTCCCGCTCCCCGGCCGCCCTCGACTGGGCCAGCAGCCGCCCCAACGGCGCCTTTCTGCTCTGGCGTGAACGGGAACGGCTGGGCGATACTCTGCGCCTGCTCGAAACCCCGGCCCCCCAGGCCGACAGCGTCACGGAAACCGAAACGCCATCGGCCCGCCTCCTGCTGGTGGACGACTCGCCCACCGCCCGGGTCCGCTACCGCCGGCTGCTGCAGGAGGCCGGCTACACGGTGGAGGCGGTCGGCACCCCCGACGAGGCCCTGCAACGGGCCACGGAGCAGCGCTACGACGTGGCCATCCTCGACTACTTCATGCCCGAAATGAACGGCGACGCCCTGTGCAGCCGCCTGTCTCGCCTGCCCGCCGGGCAGCGCCCCCTGTGTGCCATCCTCACCTCCGGCTACACCGACAAGGTGATCCGCACCAGCCTGCATGCCGGGGCCATGGACTGCCTGTTCAAGAACGAGGCCGAGGAACTGTTCCTGACCCGCATCGCCGCCCTGGTGCGCGACGTGGCCCTGCACCGGGAGATGCAGGCCAAGCAGGAACAGCTCCAGGGCATCCTCGCCTCGGTGGGCGATGGCGTGTATGGGGTGAATCGCAACGGCATCATCACTTACGCCAATCCCGCGGTCAGCGCCCTGCTCGGCTACAGCGAGGCCGAACTGCTGGCCGGCATCACGCCCGAACAACTGTTTCACACCGACGGCGCCGATCCCGAACAACCCCGCCCCCCCGCTTGCCACCTGCGCGAAGCCATCGAATCGGCCGACGGCGCCACCACCTTTGAAACCCGTTTCCTGCATGCCGACGGCCATACCATCGAAGTGGAGCTGACCGTTCAGCCCCTGAAGATCGGCGAACGCCGGGAGGGTGCCGTGGTGGCTTTCCGTGACATCTCCGAGCGCAAGCTGCTGGAGAACGAACTGAAATGGCAGGCCAGCCACGACCCGCTCACCCGGCTGTTCAACCGCCACTACCTGCACGACGCCCTGGAACGGGAGATCCAGCGGCTGCAGCGCAGCGACGAGACCAGCGCCCTGCTGTATCTGGATCTGGACCGCTTCAAGTACATCAACGACACCATCGGCCACACCGCCGGCGATCAGCTGCTGGTGGAGCTGGCCGAGGCCCTGCATCAGCGGGTGCGCAAGGCGGATCTGCTGGCCCGCATCGGCGGCGACGAATTCGCCCTGCTGCTGCACAACATCGACGCCGAGCAGGTCTACGCCGCGGCCGACGAATACCGCAAGCTGCTCGAATCCTTCACCTTCCAGTACGAAGGCCGGCAATACAACATTCACGGCAGCATCGGCGTGGCCCTGATCGACCGGGACGCCGAATCGCCGGATGCCCTGCTCTCGGCCGCCGATCTGGCCTGCCACATCGCCAAGGGCAAGGGTCGCAACATGACCCACGTGTACGACAACGCCGATCGCAAGCACACCATGGATCTGGATCTGGGCTGGACCCGGCGCCTGCGCCGGGCCCTCGAGCACAACGCCTTCGAGCTGGTCTACCAGCCCATCGTGAGCCTGCAGTCACTGAACCTGGAACGGGCCCCGGACGATGCTGCGGCCTTCCAGGTCTGGTTGCTGGATCAGCTCGGCGAACACGACGTCCTCCATGAATGCCTGCTGCGCCTGCGCGACAACCAGGGCCGGCTGATCTCGCCCAATGCCTTCCTGCCCACCGCCGAGCGCTTCAACATGATGGCCGACATCGATCACTGGGTCATTGAAGCCGCGCTGGCCGAACTCGAACAGGCCCACCAGGCCGGGCAGGATCTGCAATTGTCCGTCAACCTCTCGGGCCAGTGCATGAGCCGCCCCGACATGGTCGAACAAATCCGCACTCGCCTGGAATCCCTGCAGGCCCCGCCCGCCAACCTGCTGCTGGAGATCACCGAAAGCTGCGCCATCCGCCACCTGCAGGCCGCCCACGACTGCATCGAATCCCTGCGCGAGCATCTCGGCGTGCGCTTCGCCATCGACGATTTCGGCACCGGCTACTCCACCCTCTCCCAGCTCAAGCACCTGCCGGTGGACTTCATCAAGATCGACGGCCAGTTCATCCGCGACATCGAAACCGACCCCACCGATCTGGCCATCGTCCATTCCATCGTGCAGATCGCCCACACCACCGGCAAACGCACCGTTGCCGAGTTCGTCGAATCGCTGGACGTGCTCAAACGGCTGCAGGAATGCGGCGTGGACTACGCCCAGGGCTTCTTCCTCTCGCCACCGCGCATCAGCCTGCCGGCGATCCCGGAACCCGATCACCAGCAGGTGGTGGAAATCGCCCTGCCGAAAACCGATCCGCGCCTCAAGGCCTGAATCCGCAGATCCGGACACGATTTTTTGCAGGCCGATCGAACGCCGCGGCGCCGGCAGGAAAGCCCCCGCCGAAACCGGACCTGTGCACATGACTTTGCCCGGCGATGCGGCTACACTTTCCCGGATTGCGAATCCGTCCTTATTCCGAGGTGTGTTGCATGGAAGCGCCCCCATTGCATGCAACGGCTACTGATCATCGATCCGGACAACGACCGGCGGCGTGAGCTGCTGCACCTGCTGCGCGACGGCGAGCAGGAAACGCTGGCCCTCGACAACCACGAGGCCGCGGGCAAGTGGCTGCGGCCGGCGAACCGAGCCCACTGCGCGGCGGCCATCATCACCTGGCAGGCCGATGCCGGCGCCCGCCAACTGCTGATGGACCTGGATCAACCCGAATGGCGCGATCTGCCGGTGGTGATCCTGGTCGCCGACACCCCCTTCACTGCCGCCGCCTGGCCTCGCCACCGCCTGCACACCCTGTGCATCGACTGGGACGCTCGCCACCAGTTGCCCCAGGCCCTCACGCGCCTGCTCAGCCCGCCGCCACGACCGGCCCGCACCCCCCTGCCGCCCTACCGGCCCACCATCCTGCTGGTGGACGATTCGGCTTCGGCGCGGCTGCACTTCCAGCGCCTGCTCGAGCAGGCCGGCTACCGGGTGCAGGTGGCCGCCAGCCCCGAGTCGGCCCTGCACCTGGCCCGCCGCGAAGCCTTCGACATGGCCATCCTCGACTACGCCATGCCGCAGATGACCGGCGCCGGCCTCACCGCCGCCCTGCGCAAGCTGCCGGCCGATCACCGGCCCCTGTGCGCCATCCTCACCGCCGCCTACCAGGACCGGATCATCCAGGAAAGCCTTGATGCCGGCGCCGTGGACTGCCTGTTCAAGAACGAAGCCGATCAGCTCTTCCTGGCGCGGGTCGCCTCCATGGCCCGCGACATCCGCATGCACCGCGACATGCAGCGCAAGCAGCAACAACTGCAGGGCATCCTCTCCTCGGTGGGCGACGGGGTCTACGGGATCGACCGGCACGGCATCGTCACCTACGTCAATCCGGCGGTCAGCCGCATCCTCGGCTACACCGAGGCCCAGTTGCTCGGCGGCATCACCCCCGCCGATCTGTTCCACGTCACCGATCCTCACAGCCTCGGCGAGCCGCTGCCGGCCTGGGGCGACACCTTCGAGACCACCTTCCTGCGCGCCGACGGCAACACCATTGAAGTGGAGCTGACCGTCCAGCCCCTGCAGATCGACGGCCGCCACGAAGGCGCGGTGGTCGCCTTCCGCGACATCTCCGAGCGCAAGCTACTGGAAAACGAACTCAAGTGGCAGGCCACCCACGACAGCCTCACCAAGCTGTTCAACCGCCACCACCTGGAAACGGCCCTGGACGCGCGCATCGCCCACCACCGCCGGCACGGCGGCGCCTCGGCCCTGCTCTATCTGGACCTGGACCGCTTCAAGTACATCAACGACACCATCGGCCACGGCGCCGGCGACGCCCTGCTGGTGCAACTGGCCGACCACCTGCGCCAGCAGGCGCGCCAGAGCGACGTGCTGGCCCGGATCGGCGGCGACGAGTTCGCCCTGCTGCTCAACGACATCGACCCGGAACGGGCCTTCGCCGCCGCCGACGAATACCGCAAGGTGCTCGAGGCCTTCACCTTCCAGCACGGCGAGCGCCGCTATCCCATCCAGGCCAGCCTCGGCGTGGCCCTCATCGACCGCCACAGCCGCGCCGCCGGCGACGTGCTCTCGGCCGCCGATCTGGCCTGCCACATCGCCAAGAGCCGCGGCCGCAACATGACCCACGTCTTCGACAACGAAGACAGCAAGCACAGCATGAACCGGGATCTGGGCTGGTCGCGGCGCCTGCACCAGGCCCTGCGCCACGACGCCTTCGAACTGGTCTACCAGCCCATGATCGCCCTGCAGACCCTGGCCCTGGACGAGGCCCCCGACGACACCGCCGAGTTCCAGGCCTGGCTGGCCCGCCAGGGCACCGGGCGGGGCCATCTCTACGAATGCCTGCTGCGCCTGCGCGGCCGGGGAGGGCGGCTGATCTCGCCGGGCTCCTTCATGCCCAGCGCCGAGCGTTTCAACATGTTGCCCGAGATCGACCGCTGGGTGCTCGACACCGCCATCGACCGCCTCGACGAAGCCTGGGCCAACGGCCATCCCCTGCAGCTTTCGGTCAACCTCTCCGGCCAGTGGATGAGCCGGCCGCAAAGCCTCGAATACCTCGAACAGCGCCTGCGCCGGCTGCAGGCCCCGGCCGACAACCTGTGGCTGGAGATCACCGAAAGCTGCGTGATCCGCCACCTCGACGCCGCCCGCGACTGCGTGGCCAACCTGCGCGACGAGCTGGGCGTGAACTTCGCCATCGACGACTTCGGCACCGGTTACTCCACCCTCTCCCAGCTCAAGCACCTGCCGGTGGACGTGATCAAGATCGACGGCCAGTTCGTGCGCGACATCGAAACCGATCCCACCGACATCGCCATCGTCCGCTCCATCGTGCAGATCGCCCACGCCTCCGGCAAGCGCACCGTGGCCGAATTCGTCGAATCCCGTTCCGTGCTGCGCCTGCTCCAGGCCTGCGGCGTGGACTACGCCCAGGGCTTCTTCCTCTCCCCGCCGCGCGTCCGGCCCCCGGTCTCGCCCGAGACGTCCCTGCCCCATTGAACCCGTCGCGGCGAGGGCGCCGCTCCCACGCAAGTATGGCACGCTCCGTAGGAGCGGCGCCCTCGCCGCGATTCCCAAAATCAGCACGATCCCCAAGGGCATACCCCACCGGCCCGCGCTCCCTGTTCTGGTACAATCGCGCTCCCGGCAACAGGAGAATCCTCGTGAAGCAATTCGACGGCACCACCGTCCTGTGCGTGCGCCGCGGTGACCAGGTGGTCATCGGCGCCGACGGCCAGGTCACCCTCGGCGACACCATCATGAAGGGCAACGCGCGCAAGGTCCGCCGCCTGCACCACGGCAAGGTGCTGGCCGGCTTCGCCGGCGGCACCGCCGACGCCTTCACCCTGTTCGAATACTTCGAGGGCAAGTTGGAGAAGCACTCCGGCCACCTGGTGCGCGCCGCCGTGGAGCTGGCCAAGGACTGGCGCACCGATCGCACCCTGCGCCGCCTCGAGGCCCTGCTCGCGGTGGCCGACCGCGAGGCCTCGCTGATCCTCTCCGGCAACGGCGACGTGATCGAACCGGAACACGGCTTCATCGCCATCGGCTCGGGCGGCCCCTATGCCGGCGCCGCCGCCCGCGCCCTGCTCGACAACACCGAACTCGACGCCCGGGCCATTGTCGAAAAGGCCCTGAACATCGCCGCCGACGTCTGCATCTACACCAATCACCAGCTCGTGATCGAAACACTGCAAGCCTGACAGGAAACCCCATGTCCCAGATGACCCCGCGCGAAATCGTCCAGGAACTGGACAAGCACATCGTCGGCCAGAACGCCGCCAAGCGGGCCGTGGCCATCGCCCTGCGCAACCGCTGGCGCCGCAGTTGCGTGGCCGAACCCCTGCGCACCGAGATCACGCCCAAGAACATCCTCATGATCGGCCCCACCGGGGTCGGCAAGACCGAGATCGCCCGGCGCCTGGCGCGCCTGGCCAACGCCCCCTTCATCAAGGTGGAGGCCACCAAGTTCACCGAGGTGGGTTACGTGGGCCGCGACGTGGAATCCATCATCCGCGATCTCATGGAGATCGCCATCAAGCAGACCCGCGAGCAGGCCATGGCCAAGGTCCGCCACCGCGCCGAGGACGCCGCCGAGGAACGGATCCTCGACGCCCTGCTGCCGCCGCCGCGCAGCGGCTTCGGCTTCGGCAGCGAAGAGGAGGCGCCCGACACCGAGAAGGAATCGGCCACCCGCCAGAAATTCCGCAAGATGCTGCGCGAGGGCAAGCTGGACGACAGGGAGATCGAAATCGAGGTGAGCACCCCGGCCATGGGCGTGGAGATCATGGCCCCACCCGGCATGGAAGACATGACCTCCCAGCTCCAGAGCCTGTTCCAGAACCTCGGCGGCGGGCGCACCCGCAGCCGCAAGCTGCCCATCCATCAGGCCCGCAAGCTGCTGGTGGACGAGGAGGCCGCGCGCCTGATCAACGACGAAGACATCAAGGAACAGGCCCGCCAGGCCGTGGAGCAGAACGGCATCGTGTTCCTCGACGAGATGGACAAGATCGTCAAGCGCGGCGAAACCGCCGGCGCCGACGTCTCCCGCGAGGGCGTGCAGCGGGATCTGCTGCCCCTGGTGGAAGGCTCCACCGTCACCACCAAGTACGGCATGATCAGGACCGATCACATCCTGTTCATCGCCTCCGGCGCCTTCCACCTGGCCAAGCCCTCGGATCTCATTCCCGAGCTGCAGGGCCGCTTCCCGATCCGCGTGGAACTCGACGCCCTCGGCACCGAGGACTTCGTGCGCATCCTCACCGAACCCGACGCCTCGTTGATCAAGCAGTACACCGCCCTGCTGGAGACGGAGGACGTCACGCTCGAATTCACCGACGACGGCATCCGCCGCCTCGCCGAGATCGCCTGGCAGGTGAACGAACGCACCGAGAACATCGGCGCCCGCCGCCTGCACACCATCCTGGAACGCCTGCTGGAAGAGATCTCCTTCAGCGCCGCCGACCAGGCCGGCCAGACCCTCACCATCGACCGCGCCTACGTCGACGAACACCTCGCCGGCCTGGCCCAGGACGAAGACCTCAGCCGCTACATCCTGTAGGCGCGGCGCCCCCGCCGCGATCAACATATTCATCGCGGCGGGGGCGCCGCTCCTACGCAAAACAGACAGCCCGGAGACAACACACCATGAGCAACACACCCAAACCCACCGAAATCAAACTCCACAAGGCCTCCCACATGCTCGAGATTTCCTTCGACACCGGCGAGACCTTCATGCTGCCCACCGAATACCTGCGGGTCTACTCCCCCTCCGCCGAAGTCCAGGGCCACGGCCCCGGCCAGGAAGTGCTGCAGATCGGCAAGCAGGACGTGAACATCGACAGGATCGAACAGGTCGGCAACTACGCCATCCAGCTCTTCTTCGACGACAACCACGACACCGGGATCTATTCCTGGCAGACGCTCTACGACCTGGGCAAGAACCAGGAACAATACTGGCAGGACTACCTCGACCGCCTCAAGGCCGCCGGCCACGAACGCCCCGAGCCCAAACACCTCCAGCAGGCGCAGTAGCGGGCAGCAGGTGGCGGGTCGCCGGCAACCCCGTCAGCAAGACAGGAGCGGCGCAAGCCGCGATACTCCGGTGACCGCCGCACCCTGCCCGCCAAGGCCGCAGCATTACGCTGCGGATAACCAGGGCCACGGCGGCCGCCGTGCCGTGCAGCTTCTCGCTTCAATGAGGCCGCAGCATTACGCTGCGGATAACGCCCGCAGGGCGTCCCGCTCTCCGACGATATATGGGCTTCAATGAGGCCGCAGCATTACGCTGCGGATAACGAGAGGCGGCAGAAATCACGAAGGAAGAAGCGCTATTCGCTTCAATGAGGCCGCAGCATTACGCTGCGGATAACATGTTAATGAGGCCTACCCCGTAGCTATGAAGGTTTTGCTTCAATGAGGCCGCAGCATTACGCTGCGGATAACATGATTACCATGTTTGTTTATTTTTGGGAGATTCCGGTGCTTCAATGAGGCCGCAGCATTACGCTGCGGATAACGAAGCATACGCGGGCGCCGTGGTCGACGGCGACAAGGCTTCAATGAGGCCGCAGCATTACGCTGCGGATAACGTGAAAATGCTGGCAGAACAAGAAACAGGGCTTTAAGCTTCAATGAGGCCGCAGCATTACGCTGCGGATAACATGATTACCATGTTTGTTTATTTTTGGGAGATTCCGGTGCTTCAATGAGGCCGCAGCATTACGCTGCGGATAACGAAGCATACGCGGGCGCCGTGGTCGACGGCGACAAGGCTTCAATGAGGCCGCAGCATTACGCTGCGGATAACAAGGGCATCGTGGCGGTTTGACCTGCGCCTACGTTCTGGCTTCAATGAGGCCGCAGCATTACGCTGCGGATAACACGTCCGCGAGTTTGCCAGGCAGATGATCGCCTCCGGCTTCAATGAGGCCGCAGCATTACGCTGCGGATAACGCAGCCCGTAGGACTCGGCCTTGAGCCGATCCAGGGCTTCAATGAGGCCGCAGCATTACGCTGCGGATAACGAGAGGCGGCAGAAATCACGAAGGAAGAAGCGCTATTCGCTTCAATGAGGCCGCAGCATTACGCTGCGGATAACGCCTGGCGTAGCGGTGGCTGCCACGGCACTGGCCTGCGCTTCAATGAGGCCGCAGCATTACGCTGCGGATAACTCCTCGTCGAGCGCCAGCGAGACGGCCGGCAGGGTGAGCTTCAATGAGGCCGCAGCATTACGCTGCGGATAACGTGAGGCTAACGCCGCATATCGACGCGAGGCAGAAAGCTTCAATGAGGCCGCAGCATTACGCTGCGGATAACCCCTGCCTGCGCCGTGCGATTCTTGAGGCCGTACATGCTTCAATGAGGCCGCAGCATTACGCTGCGGATAACCGCCCGGTTGCGAGCCCCCAAATTCTGGGGGCTTCGGGCCTGGTTTTCGAGCGCTCTCAACGAACACAATGATACCGGCGAGCATCTCCTTACGACAACGGCACGTTGCTCGGTAAGAGCCTGTTTTTAAAGAGCATGTCCAACGCGAGCGCTGCCCGGCACCGGCACTAACACCTGAGCACTCGCTGCAGTCGGGCAGCTCAGACGATGACCGGTTCACGTTGTACCGGTTCGAACGGCTTACCCAGACTGACCACGCGGGGAACGACTTTTTCAGCCGGTCCCAGATCCAGCAAGATAATGTGATCTTGGTGATGATTGAGGATATTGTCCAGTAATGCAACCAGCTCGGCGTGCCGTTTTCTGCTCAACCGGCACTGGAACACGGAGAGTTGCAGCCATTGCCCATATCCCTTCATCAACCTGAATACCCTGCGCCAGCGTTTTGGATCCGATATGTCATAGGTGACGATATACAGGCGCTCTTCCATTCCTGACTTACCTCGTAGTGAATTCGATATAATCCGGCACATCGCCCAACAGATAACGGCCCAGCAAGCGCGCCTGGATTTCCAGCAACCGGCGATAACTGACTTTGTACCCGAACAGTGGATGCGTGATTTCGTGACTCAGGCGACGCTCGAAGGCGGCAATGAATCGTTTTCTGCCATCGCTGGTCAGATTGACGCTGCCGGCGGCACTGACGAAATCCGATGGGCGCACCTCGCCGTTGTTGATGGCCTGGACGACACTGGAATCGGCAATCAGCGGACGGTATGCCTCCATGAGATCGAGCGCCAGGGCTGGTCGGCCATACCGTGGCTGGTGGTAAAAACCGCGATAGGGATCGAAGCCCACAGCGGACAGGGTGACCGTCCAGTTCCGTACCAGCAGTGAATATGCATAGGACAACAAGGCATTGACCGGATCGCATGGTGGCCGACGGTTGCGATGCCTGAAATCGAACGCCAGCTCCCGATCTTCCCCGCTTTTTTTCAGGAGTTTTCCGAAGGCGCCGAAGTATCGTGACGCCGCGGCCCCTTCCACGCCAAGCAATTCTTGCAAGGATGTCGATCGCATGGCGTTTCGGGCATCCTGCCGCAGGCCATCGAGCAAGTCCCGCGGCTTTTCCGTTCCCCGCCAGTTGCGTCGAAGAAAGGTCCGACAATTGAGAATTTTGGCTCTGATCAGATTGCGTGCAATTTGCACACAGGTGTGCGTTTCGAAGCTGGCGCGATACTGGGCTGTCCGCAGTTCGACGTTGTTGTGCCCCGTACCCTGGGTGTGCCCGATGAACCAGCCTCCGAAGCTGTGCCAGGTTACGGGAATGCCCCGTTTCATGAGTTCGTGCAAACAGGGCGTGGTCACATAGATATTGCCCATCAATACCAGTTGTGAGATATCGATAAGCCGCGCTTCCTGTACTTTTTTGTCGTCGATGGATATTTCCAGGTTCTCGCCCTTCTTCGCGACTTTTGCGCTGTGCGCCTGCACATACACAGGCAGCGCTTCGTCGCGCGCCACAGCCAGGGGCCGGGGCGCAATGTCATTCCGTTGCAGATACCTCACTTCATCCGGCAGACAGATCCCGACCAGAGAGCAACGCGGACACTTGGGACTGTCATCCAGTGGCGGCGGCATCTTGCCCCCTTCGGCCATCAACCGCAGCCCGCTGATGGCATTGATCGTCAGCGTGAGCAGTTCATCGTCGAAGACGACGCGCACCCGTTCCTTGCTTTCGACGAAGTAGATGGCCCCTTCGTTGCAGTCGTATCCGTGCTCGCGCAGAATCAGCCCCTGCGCACAGAGTTGCACACGCTCGGGGTCATAGACACCCCTGGCCACATGGGGACGCTTACCCCGCTTGTAATCCACGGGTGTAACGACGCCGTCCATGGCTTCGATCAGATCCAGTTTGGCGATCAAGCCAAGGCGGTTGGACGACAAGGTGACGGAGCGCGCATGCAGTTGATCGTCTTCCTCCAGATCGGCCGCCGCAGGCAGCTTCCCGTCCGGCCTGTCCACCCGGCGGTGTTTATGGCGGCCATCCACCGTGTCGGCGGAGTCGGCCCATTCCCCCTGCACCCATTCCAGGTAGGCAAGGCGGGGACAATACTGGTATTCGTTGACCATGCGCACCGGCATCAGCGGCTGATCACCAGAGAGTTCAGGAAACGGCAGGGCAAGCTCGCCCTGTGCCGGGTCGTGAGCACGTTTGTCCGTTTCCATCAGTCGGCAACCCGCTTCACCGTCCAAGAATTGGTCAACACTGGCTAAACGCAACTACTATTCCCGAACAGAAACCAAGGCCGACAAACGTAGCGATACACTGGCCATGCCGGGGATGGCGGGGGCGCTGATCGGACGAGAAGGGCTCCTTCATTGATTGTCTTCCTTTGCCGGGGCAAACAGGCCCAACCCGAAATGGCAACCGAAGCCCAGCGCCAAGGGACCGCTGACGGGTTGAGGAAACCTCAGGCGCAGGAAACAACCACGCGTGTCCGGCTGTGTCAGGCCGCGCTTGTTACGGAAACGGTGAAAGTGGATCGAGCGGCGCGGTTTTCCATGCACCATGATCTCCGGCAGCCACTCGACCGTCTCCGGCTCGGGCAAGCCGCGCAAACGGCATTCCTTGCGAATGTACGCTGCAACCTGCTCACGTTCGGAGGGTTTCTTTTTCAGATGCCAGGGTCGAAGATAGGGGGTGACGGACTGCCAGACCGTGGCCTTGCCGGCATAGCGGCTGTCCCCGCGAAAATCCCTTACCTGACCGGCGCCTTCCAGAATGACGCGCCATTCCACACCGCCATGGCCTCGAAAAAGCGTGAGCCGCTCCAGAACTTTCTGTGCCCGAACTGACAGACCTTGCGGCGCATGCAGCAGCAGGTGGTCGATGCGGCCATCGCCATCGGCATCCTCGGGCAAATAGAATGCGTGGCCATGCCGGTTGTCCGGGCCGAGTTCATGCCCACTCAGTTCCCGCGGCAACCGGTCCCGGCCACCCAGCAACTGCTTGGCCCTGCCCATGATCGCCGCGCGGAAGCGTTCGCCGATGCGCACGGCGTCTTCCACACGGGGCAGGGGTTTCCCGGTCAGCATGAAACGGGCGGTGGTCACTCCAGTCGAATGTGTTTCTGGCCGCGCCAGCCGTGGACGCAGGCAATCCACGGGGCGCAGGTAATTGACATATTGCCCGGCGGGGGGCTGGCTCCAACCCGCCTGCTGGAGGTCGGACGTATCCACGCTCAGGGCGTCCACCAGTCCCTCAGGTGTGGTCGCCTGCAATTGTTTTTTCTTCTTGCCCTTCAGGGTAGCCAGCTCATTGCGCGCGAAATCCTGCCGCCACTGCGCATAGTCCCGGTGGTGGCGTGGCAGCAGCAGACGCACGACCTCTCCCAGTACTTCGCCGGTCTCGGTATCCACGTCCTGTTCACCCGGAAGGCATGGGAATACATCCGGCAGTTCATCGTCCGGAAGACGGCGCGCTTCGACCCAGCTCTCGGCCCGGCCAAGGTAACCCACCTTGTGCAAAAGCTCATCCAGCAACGGCGCAAGTTCATCTGGCAAATCGACTCCCGGCCAGGCCACGACGAGTTCGCTTTCGGGATTCACCCGGGCAAAGGCATCAAACACCAGCGACGTGTTTCCCTTCCACTGGGGCATGTAATGCCGGGTATGCGCATGTACCGCTGGCGGCAGATGATAGACAGGGCGCGACTCGCTCAAGACATCGATCAACGCTTCCAATTGCTCGAACGGGAATCGCTGAGGGTCGGCCTTGTGATACCAGGTCGAGATCAATGCACGGCAGAGCCGCCACGGCGCTGGTGGCCATTCGATGTCCGCCTCATTGACATGACGGCCCCAGGGATTGGCATGATAACGCCCGGCGAGAAAGCGGAATCCGATGGCCAGCATGGCGCTACTTCCTGTAGGTCACTTCGGTGATGGCCGGCTCGGCAAACACCCCTTCGTCACGGGCGGCGCTGATCAAGCCGGGCAATTCGGCTTCCAGATCGGGAAGCTCCGGAAGATCAAAGCCATCAGGCCGCGTAACGGCAATGCTGTCCACATCGAGATCACAGGCCGTTCGCAGACGCAAGCCGGTCTTCAGGAAGCGGCGAATCTTGAATAGGGCAAGCACGATAAGCATGTCGGTCACATTGTCGCTAAAACCATAGCCGCGCAATTGCGCGAGATCCAGGTTGAAGTAGGCCATGATTTTTTGTGAGACATATTCATCACGGGCAAAAGGCACGTTGCCGAATCCCTTCGCCGTATCACCGCTGGGATTGACAGCATCGTTCTTCACACCGCCACTGGCGGCCACCTTGACCTGTTCCGCTTCGATGAATGCGGACAAGGCTCTTGGCAGGCGCAAACGTCCACCAGCAAGATCTTTTTTCGCCAGAAAGACACCATGCAGCACGGCATTGGTATCAAGATGCAACAATGTCTTCGCCAACTTCCTGATATCCACGATACCCTCGTCCATATCCGCAAGTTCTGACTTGAGCTTGTCAAACACGGTCTTGTCTTTACCTTCAAGAATGTAGGGCGAATTGATACGATGCGATTCCAGCACGGATGAAGTCAATGTATCACCAGCCTCGTTCAACACACGAATGAAGGGAAGACCGGACAACGGGGCTACCCAATCACCACGAGTTTCGTCCCAGCACACCGCCTCCAACCGATTGGCCATGCTCTGCGCCGATTCCACCAGCAACATCCTCTCACCATCAGGTCCATCATATTCAGCGGCACCAATTTCGGGAAAACCGGTTGGCTGAAAACGGGTGCCCTGCACCGGCCTGAGCCGGGCCTCGATCAGCAGCCGGGGGCTGTCCTTCAATACATTCAGTTCCAGTGTCATGTTCAATACCTCCTTGGCGTTTCGGTCGTCAGAAATCAGGAATCCAGCTTGTTGTCATTGCAGGAAATTGCGCGATACAGGTGTCGAATGCCCATGTCGTCGAGGGGTATCAGCAGGGCTGCCGCCAGCCGGGCACCGGCCAGTCCGGCGCTGGACGGGATATCAGGAAGGGAACACAAGCCGACGACACGCAACTGCCGCAGAGCGAGCCGGATGGCTTCACCAACGCGACCGGCCTCGAGCAGGCGTACGAGTCCGGTGGGGACCGGAAGGCGTTCGTGATTGGTCAGCAATCCACAACGCCGCAGCTGCCCATCGGGTGTGGCCACAAGCTTGAGGAAGCAGAAGGCGGCGGGGATGATACCGGGCTCCGAAGAGCCCCACTCGACATGCCGAGGCGTCTTGCAATACGCCAGCCCGCACATCAATTGGGCAATCTTCTTGTCATCGGTTTCACCGGCCAGGAAGGCACCGATCGACGCCAGATCCGCTCCAGGCCACCCTCCCAGGGGCTTGTCGCTGAAACCTTCCTGCGATGCCAGCAACAGGCGTTTCTCCAGCGCGGCAACGAGATTCTTCTCCAGCCCGCCGTGATGCCAGGTGCGGTAATGATGACGCGCGCCTTCGGGCAACCAGGCGGGTTGTTTATCGTCAGGATCGAGCGGCGAGAGATGAACCCGAAGCGGCAGCGGGTGTTCAGTAGCGCCCTGCAGACCGGCCAGTGCGCTCGCGATGCGAAACTCGACGCTGTTGTCCCGGGCTTCGAGAAACCAGCGCTCACTCAACAGGGGTAGCGGGGGAATCTTTGCCTGCGCCGCAGGACTGGTGCTCAAATAATCCTGGAATTCGCCAAGCAGGATCAGCACCTTTTGCACCTCGGCAGTTCGCTTGCCCGTTCCCCCGGCCATATCGAACAAGGCGTTCTCCAGGCGCTGGGTCAAACTCCTGACGCGGTTGGGCGCATTCTCTCCATGCGCCCATGTCTGTACGCGCCAAAGCCAGTGATCCAGCTCGCTGATCAAGTCCTGTTGGGGTTCGCGAGGTATGCAAAAACGGTTCAAGGGGGTAGCAAGGTAGGCCTTGCCGGAGCGCATCATGAAGGCATAGCGCTGAAAGCTGCCGATCCCCCGGTCAGCAGCCAGCAGGCCGAGTGATCTGGCAAAATCCAGGCCATCCCTGACACTCCGCCTGCCCAGAGTTACGCGACCTTCGGCAAACAGGCCTTTCACAGCCATCAAGCTGGCCGGCTTGTTCCACAACGGAACCCAGATCTCAGCCCGGGCGGGCGCCTCATCCGCCAGACTTACACCACCTTGGCCACTCCCCCTGGGGCGTACCGTAAATGGAAAGGCCAGTGTCCCCGGTTCCTCGTTGCCCAGGCGTCGTGTGGCGGCGGCGGCGAACAACAATGCCCCTTCGATCATGAAAATGAAATCCCAGGGATTGATGAGTGAGTCGGACTCATAGCCATTTCCGGCATTCGGCCCACCGGCCTGCCCCGGGGAAAATTGCCCGATCGCCTTCTTGCCTGACAGGAAGGGGCTCACATGTCTGAACAGGCTTTCATCCAGTAACGAGCTGGATAACCGCATAGCCGACATTTCCGGCAAGTCAAATACGTCCACCAACCGTTGCATGAAGTTGTTGGTGAAATCGAGTCGGCCATCGTTCCCCCCTGTCCCCAGCAACGGCGGGAACTTGACATCGCCATTTGTCAGCATGAGTGCGGCGTCCATCCATGCCAATGCGCTATCGGGCAACGCAGATCGCAAGCGGAGAATCAATTCAGCTTTCATTTCATCTTTTGGCTTCTCCGACAGACCCAGTAACTGGATAGTCTCATTCCCTATCGAAATCGCCTCCAAGTATTCCCGAAAACGGGAATGGTCACACTTGCCAAGGACGGAAATACCATCCTTGTTGTCGTTGGGATAAAACCCACTCCCCCCATTCCACGGCGCAATGATCGGTGTCGGCCGGTATTCCTCCAGAAAGAACGTCTTCAAGCCATCCTCATCCAATATGCTCTCCAGCACGAAATGCTCGCCTTGCCACCAGCCCCGGGCTTCGGGATCTTTCTGCTCGGCAACCAGACGATGGATGGCCAATGCCTTGAGATAGCTCGCCAGGGGGGTAGGCGTGCAACCCTGCAGGTGGACGCGGTATCTTCCTGCGCCGGCAGACGTCACATACCCGTTCCCGGACTCGGCATTTTCCTGCCTGACGGCAACATCCTCATGCATGGTTTTCCCTCCATAGTGAAACGCCCCCTGGTCGCGCAGCTTTGCAAAATGTCGGCTCGTCTCGCTCAGCGCCTCCAGCGCTTCGAGCCGCTGGCGCACTGTCAATCGGAGAGAGGCGCGCAGCTGCGCCCTGCGGCTGCCTTCCCAGGTGCCGGTTTGCCAATCCGAGGCTTTGGTCTCGTCAGTCATTCTTTTCCTGCTCCTCGAGAATCCAGCGCAGGTGCTGGATGTCATCGTGGTCCCTTTGGCGGCCCGCGGATTCCTTCATGTCGATGAGGGTGGGGATGGTGACGAAGCGGACTTCCAGTCCCTTGGCGATGCTGCCGCGCATGGCGGCATCGTACTCCCTGTCGAAGTCGAATGGCTCGCTGATGAAGATATCCAGCGGTGTTTCGGGATGATGATTACTCACCAGGCAAAGCACCTGCATGTTTTTTTCTGCCTGCCACTTCTTGCGGTTTTCGGCGCGGGCGAACTGATCGGCGGTGACCGGCACCGATGTCTGATAACCCAGTTCGCTCAAGGCCCGGAATGCCGACAGGACATTCTCATGCTGCAACTGGATAACGAGGTCCAAATCATTGGTCAGGCGTTGATAACCGTGCGCATTGACCGCAAGGCCTCCAACCACGAGATAGCGCACCCCGACATCGTTGAGCGCACGGAAGATGGCTTCCAGGCTTGCCAGTCTCACGCCGAATCCTCCACCACATAGCGCGCCGAGGCACGCCAGTCGGCAATACGTACGAGCATTTCCAGCCAGGCGAGCCGGAAAGGACCATGGTGTTGCAACAACTGCTGGGTGCGTGTACTCCAGGATGGTCCCATGGCGCCATCCCCCAGCTCCATGATGTCCAGGCGCAAGGTGGTCTCCGGCAGTTGCACGCCATCGATCTCCAGCGCCGGCAACGTGTCACCCTCCCACACGCCACGCGCAAAACGGCGCGCATCCCCCGGCCCTTGTTCATCGGGCAGGGCGCGCAAGCCCATGCGCACTTTGCCGTGATGGGCGGCGATCAGGTATGCAACGAGATCGTGATGCTCATCCCTGTCACCATGCTCCAGCCAGGCCAGCATTGACGCCAGTTCATGGCGAAAGTGCCGGCGTTCCGTGAAACCGCCCGGGCCGCCGCAGACGGCATACCGACTTTTTCCTGTCGCCTCGCCCTTGGCCCAGAGTCGTCCCGCCTTGTCTGCCGCCTGCGCATCGTTTTCCAGCAGCATGGTCTGGAAGGCACGATGTGCCTTGCCTGCATCGTGCCATTGCGCTGCACGGCTGACGCAAACCCGGTGTTCGGTTTCCCCTACGGCCTCGCACAGGCGCTCTGCTTCGTCCCGGACATCCGCAAGATGCCGTGTCAGTATCACGGCCCGGCCAATCCGGCTGCGCCGATCATCGTCGTAGGCGGCCTGGCTTTCGGTCATCACGTCCAATGCGGTCAACGGCCGCTTCTTGTCGACATGCCCGGCAACAAAGCCTCTCACCGGATCGTAGCCCCCGTCCGCACAGCGCAACAGCAAGGTCATGCCCGGACGCACCTTATCGGCAGCAAGCGCACTCCACCGTTGTGCCAGTGCATCCCAGACGAAGGCTGCACGGCTCTGTTTCTTTTTCAGCTTTTCGAGATGGGATCTGATCTGGCCAATGGACACCGGACACAGTTCGTCCCGCGCCGGCGTGCCCTGCTCACCGGGCCGATCCCCGAAATCACGCCAGTAGACCCATACCGGCGGCGTACCGCCATCCCGGATCCAGGGTGAAATATCGATGTCGAAACCAGACAGATCGGGATCGGTATTGAACAGATCGAGAAAGTCCTTGCGCCGAATCACCTGGTAGGGGGGCAGCGCACTCTCGACCGGGGGCAGATCGGCCGCTGCGACGGAGTCGCACTCCAGCAGGATTTTTCTGGCATGATCGAGTTCAATGCCGGTATAAGGCGCCCCCAGCTTCTCGCTGGAGGCAACGTCCATCCAATAGACCCGGGCTTCCCCGTATTCACCGGCGCGGTTACATCGTCCGAACCGCTGCACCATGGAAGACCAGGGCGCCAGTTCGGTGAACATGACGCGCGAGGAAATGTCCACGCCTGCCTCAATCGCCTGGGTGGCGATGACGATGACATTGTCAGCAGGTCCGATGTCCAGAATACGCCGATTGATTGCCGAGCGCTCCGCCTGGCGGAACCGGGAATGCACCAGCATCAGCTCCGGCACATCCTCTATCCCCTTGAGTTGCCTGGCCAGTTCCCCGTAAAGCCCCTGGCTGCGTTGCACATTGTTGAGAATGACCAGGGTTGGCGCATCGCCGCCATGAGCTTTCAGGATTTCTTCGGCGAGCGCAGCCAGATACGATTTCGCATTTCCTTTTGCCGTATCGGCATCAAGCACCGCACCAGCCTGCTGCAGCCGTTTCACGGCTTCCCGCCGCCTTCTGACAGCCGGCCCCTGTTTTTCCTGCTCACTCAATGTCAGCATCCGCAGCCCTTCGACATGGGGCCGGAAATCGATGCTGCCGAGCCATTGCGGATTCAGCGTGGCGGAGATCCAAAGGGATCTGGCGCTGGCCGGCATTTCCGGCAAGCGCCGCAAGGCCTCCAACTGGGTCGAGGTCGGCAGGCCGGCGCCCATCAATTGAATCTCGTCAAACACCCACAGGGCATCGTTGTGCAGCAGGGCAAAGTCGATGGGCCAGCGATAACGGCTCATGCCATAACCCCGCATCAGCGCCCGCGACAGCAACATGTCCTGGGTGCCGAGAAGGATCATGTCCTTTTCCGGATAGGCGACCCACGAGCGGGTGTCGGTTTCACCGCCCATGAGCCGGTGCACGGAAACCCCCGCCCGTTCGGCATTGGAAGCGAGAAGATCCAGACGTTTCAACCAGTTGACGACGTTTTCTTCGATTTGTTCCACCAGCACCCGCGTGGGCAGGCAGTAGACCAGACGCCGCGGCGTGGCCGGATCCCCCTTGCCCCGCTTGTAAAGCCAGGCCAGTACCACGGCGGCGGTCTTGCCCAGGCCAGTGGGAATATCCAGCAGATCGGGCCAATCTTCCGTGGCCAGTCTGACCTGATAGGGATACGGCGCATCTGGGATATTCAGCGCGGTTTGAAAGAACGTGGTGAAATCATCCATTTCTTGCCCCTGTCACTCCGACAAAACGGGTCAGTTCCCCCTTTCAACCCATCATACCAATCCCCCTTGTCAAAACCTGACCAGGCGTCGACTTATTCTGGGTAATTGTTGAGCGCCGCGCTCAACTTTTCCCTGATCGTTTGTCGCAATGCCTCCGGTCCGAGGACCTCCACATCCGGACCGTACTTCAGGATGTCCATGATCAGTTCACGGGGATCGCTGTAGGGAATGTGCAACTCGTAACCACCATCGGGGAGGATCGTTCCCTGTTGTTGCGGATGCCACTGCTCATCGGCCACCCAGCGGGCGGCTTCGGGCGTGAAACGCAGGTGGGCGGTCTGTTGGGGCTTGCCGGCGAAGATGCCGTAACCACCGGTGAAGTGCGCATCGAGCTGCTCGGCCGGGATATCCCGGGCCGGATCGTCGAGGATTTCGACCGGGTGCAGGCGGTCGAGGGCGAAGCTGCGCAACGCGTTGCGCAAATGGCAGAAGGCGTCGAGGTACCAGTTGCTGCGGTAATAGACGAGGCGCTGGGGCGAGATCCGCCGTTCGGTGGTCTGGTCGCGCTCGCGGCCATGGTAGAGAATGCTCATCTGGCGGCGTGCCAGCACGGCGCTGGCCACCTGTCGAAAATGCTTCATTTCCGTGGGGCGCCCCGCCATTGGCAGGATGCGGATGCGTTCGGCGATGTCCGGATTGCCGTAGCGGCGGTGGGTGAGCAGCGCCTGCAAGCGGGTCCGCAGCGGCGCGATATGGGGTGTGAGAATACCGGGTTGAAGGTTGTCCAGCAGTTGATGCGACACCAGCAGGGCATGAGCCTCCTCGGCGCTGAACCAGAGGCCCGGCAACGCAAAGGCCCCCTGGTTCGCGGTGTCGTAATAGTAGCCGTTACGGGTGCGATCGTATTCCACCGGCGCGCCGAGCCGATCCCGCAGGAGGCGAAGCGCGCGCCGGGCCGTGGAGTCCGAGCACTCCAGCGCCGCCTGGATCTCCACCAACGGCATCGGCGTTCGTCTTCCGGCAAGTAACTGGTGCAGCTCGAAAATCCGGTCGAATTTGTCCATGCCTGCGAATATAGCAAGTCACAATCCGGTCGGCATGCCCCCTCTGCGCACTGCTTCCCTGGGCCACGTCCAGAGCCTACAATAGCCTTTCACCCACGCAGGATCGCCGCCATGACCCGCAAGACCACCCATTTCGGTTTCCAGGAAGTGCCCTACGAGGAGAAGGTCCGCAAGGTGGCGGGCGTGTTCCACTCGGTGGCCGACAAGTACGACGTGATGAACGATCTCATGTCGATGGGCATCCACCGCCTGTGGAAGCGCTACACGGTGGAGATGAGCGGCGTGAAGGCGGGTGACCACGTGCTGGATCTGGCCAGCGGCACCGGCGATCTGGCGGCCCGCTTCGCGCGCATCGTCGGGCCCGAGGGCGCGGTAACCCTGGCCGACATCAACGCCTCCATGCTGCGGGTGGGGCGCGAACGGCTGACCGACGAGGGGCTGGTGGGCAACATCCGCTACGTGCAGGCCAACGCCGAATGCCTGCCCTTCCCCGACAACCACTTCGACGCGGTGACCATCGCCTTCGGCCTGCGCAACGTCACCGACAAGGACGCGGCCCTGCGCTCCATGTACCGCGTGCTCAAGCCCGGCGCGCCGCTGCTGGTGCTGGAATTCAGCAGGCCGGTCGTCAAGCCCCTCAATCCGATCTACGACCTCTACTCCTTCAAGGTGCTGCCCCTGCTGGGCAAACTCATCGCCAACGATGCCGAGAGCTACCAGTACCTGGCCGAATCGATCCGCAAGCACCCTGATCAGGAAACCCTCAGGCACATGATGATCGAAGCCGGCTTCGACCGGGTCGAATACTTTAACCTCACCGGCGGCATCACCGCCCTGCACCGCGGCTACAAGCTGTGACCACCCCCGCCCAGCACTATGCCGGATTCTGGCGCCGCCTCGCCGCCTTCGGGCTCGACGCCCTGCTGTACCTGGCCCTCACCGCGCCGCTGCGGGTGGCCCTGTTCGGCCGCGAGGCCTTCACCGGCCCGGCCGAGATGACGCCGGCCTTTCTCGTCCTGGATCTCCTGCTCGGCTGGCTGCTGCCGGTGCTGGCCATTCTCTGGTGCTGGCAGCGCTGGGGCGCCACGCCGGGCAAGTGGCTGATGGAGATCCAGGTGCTCGACGCCCGCACCCTGCAGCCGCTGACTTGGCGCCAGGGCGCCCTGCGCCTGCTCGGCTACCTGGTCTCCGCCGCCCTGTTCTACCTGGGCTTTCTCTGGATCGCCTTCGACCGGCGCAAGCAGGGCCTGCACGACAAGCTGGCCGGCACCGTGGTGGTGCGGCGCCGCCCCGATCTGGCCGACGAACCGCTGGCCCGGCTGATGGAGGGCTGGCGATGAGCCTCGCCGGCGAGCTGACCGTGGCCGCCCTGGCCGCGGCGGAGACCGCCTTCAACCAGGCCCTGCGCCTCGATCCCGAATCCCTGCGGCGCCTCGCGGCGCTGCACGGCAAGGTGATCGCCATCGAGCTGCGCGGCACCGGCCTGACGCTGTACATCCTCCCCGGCCCCGACGGCGTGAGCGTGCTGGGCGCCTACGCTGGCGAGCCCGACACCGTGCTCTGCGGCACCCCGCTGGCCCTGACCCGCATGGGGCTGGGCGAGGCCACCGGGATGCTGTTCGCAGGCCAGGTGACCATTCGAGGCGACGTGGAAACCGGCCAGCGTTTCAAGGCCATCCTCGACGATCTGGATCCCGACTGGCTCGACCCCCTCGCTCGCCTCGTGGGCGACATCCCCGCCCACCGCCTCGGCCGGCTGCTGCAGGACGCCGGCGACTGGGCCCGCCAGGCCCTCGACACGCTGGCCCGCAACGGCGCCGAATACCTCCAGCAGGAAGCCCGCGTGCTGGCCACCCGCGACGACGTGGCCGAATTCGTCACCGCCGTGGACACCCTGCGCGACGACCTGGCCCGCCTCGAGGCCCGGGTGGCACGCCTGGAGAAAAGGAACGAGAGCCAACCCGGCGAATCCGTCTAGCCCCCTCCCGCAGGCCGGCTCAAGCGCAGCGGAGCCGGCAAACCGACCGACCCCATATTCCCGCCCTCTCGTCCCTGACCTGTTCCTGGTGTATCCTTGCACCCTTGCAAGTCTCCGACAGGAAGCCCCATGTCCATTGCCCGTCTGCACGCCCCGTCGCCGCATGCCGCACCCCCGGCCCCTGCCGGGCGTCGCTTCACTCGCCTTCCCGTGTGCGTGTGCCGCCTGCCGGAGAACGCCCGAACATGACTTTCCACCGTGCCTGCCTCGTGCAGGCACGTTCGTTTTGACCAACCATTGAAGACAAAGAAGGGGAACCCACCCATGGCCGCGAAGAAGAAAACCGCCAGAAAAGCCAAACCCAAGAACGCGTTCTACGCCCAGTCCGGCGGCGTGACCGCCGTGATCAACGCCAGCGCCTGCGGCGTGATCGAGACCGCCCGCCAGCACAAGGACAAGATCGGCAAGGTCTACGCCGGCCGCAACGGCATCATCGGCGCCCTGACCGAGGATCTGATCGACACCAGCAAGGAATCGGCCGCCGCCATCAAGGCCCTGCGCCACACCCCGGCCGGCGCCTTCGGCTCCTGCCGCTACAAGCTCAAGAGCCTGGAGGAGAACCTGCGCGAGTACGAACGCCTGATCGAGGTCTTCGAGGCCCACAACATCGGCTACTTCTTCTACAACGGCGGCGGCGACTCCGCCGACACCTGTTACAAGGTCTCGCAACTGTCCAAGAAGATGGGCTATCCCATCCAGGCCATCCACGTGCCCAAGACCGTGGACAACGACCTGCCCATCACCGACAACTGCCCCGGCTTCGGCTCGGTGGCCAAGTACATCGCCGTCTCCACCCGCGAGGCCAGCTTCGACGTGGCCTCCATGGCCAAGACTTCCACCAAGGTCTTCATCGTCGAGGTCATGGGCCGGCATGCCGGCTGGATCGCCGCCGCCGGCGGCCTGGCCTCCACCGAGGACACCCCCATCCCCATCGTGATCCTGTTCCCGGAAGTGGAGTTCGACGAGAAGAAGTTCCTCGCGCGGGTCGAAGACATGGTCAACAAGCACGGCTACTGCACCGTGGTGGTCTCCGAGGGCGTCCGCTGGCCCGACGGCCGCTTCCTGGCCGACACCGGCCTCAAGGACGCCTTCGGCCATGCCCAGCTCGGCGGCGCCGCCACGGTCATCGCCGGCATGGTGCAGCGGGAACTGGGCCTGAAGAACCACTGGGCCGTAGCCGACTACCTGCAGCGCGCCGCCCGCCACATCGCTTCCAAGACCGACGTGGACATGGCCTACGCCATGGGCAAGGCGGCCGTGCAGTTCGCCCTCAAGGGCCACAATTCCATCATGCCCACCGTGGAGCGCCTCTCCAGCAAGCCCTTCAAGTGGAAGGTGGGCATGGCGCCCCTGTCGAAGGTGGCCAACGTTGAAAAGATGATGCCCAAGAGCTTCATCACCCGCGACGGCTACGGCATCACCAACAAGTGCCGCGAATACCTCGAACCCCTGATCAAGGGCGAAGACTACCCGCCCTACAAGAACGGCCTGCCCAAATACGTGCGCCTGAAGAACCTGCCGGTGGCGAAGAAGCTGCCCAAGTTCGAGCTTTCCTGAGCACGGGCCTTGCCGTCACGAAGGGCCGCCGGCGGCAACGCCGGCGGCCCTTCGTTTTTCCCGGGCAACACTGCCCGGCCCACCGGCCCTCACTGTAGGCGCGGCGCAAGCCGCCATGATCCCGTCAGAACCGCGCAAACCGAAACATCACCTGAAAGTAGAGTAGCTGCGAGGTCTTGGGTGTGACCTTGGGGATGAAGGTCATGTTCACTGCCACGCCCGGCGTGCCCACGGAAAGAAAGGGCAGGGCACCAAAGAACGGCCGACCGGCGTTGCGATCCTTGCGAGTCATGAAGAAGGCCACCAGCCCCACGTCGGTGTGCCAGCCCCGATCCATTTCACCCCAGGCACGGTACTTGGCACCACCACCGAGATAGTTGGACGTCTGCTCATTGCTGTCCAGGAAACTGCTGCCGGTAACAAGGGGGATCCAGCGTTCCCGACGGTCGAAATCGTATTCGAAGCCGGCGCCCCAGTTTTTTTCGTTGTAGCCCTTGCTGCGATCGAAATGATAAGCCTTGCCATTGACCACCAGATGCAGTTCCCCGGCCTCCACGAAGCCCGCCGGCAGAAGCAATGACAAAAAGAGCAGGAAACGCATTTTCCAGTACCGTGATCCAGTTCACATGGTACTGGTAACGTCCTGATTTGACGGGACTTTAGCGATCGGAGCGACAATGTTCCGACGCCTTTTGCATCAAGCGTTTGGCGTTGCCGTTTGCGGTGATGACGGATTCACGGCGCCGGTGAAACGCGCGTTTCGCCGCCAAGAAGCAACCCCCGGCGAGGGCACGCAGGGCGCAGGTCAGACCGCGATGCCCACCGGCAGCTTCTCGAACCAGTCGAGGAAGCGCTGCACGTCGTCGCCCCGGAACAGACGGCCGTGCTGGGGAGCCAGGATCGCGATGTCCAGCTTGCGCACACGATCGATCCAGTTCTGCTTGGCGCGATCCGAAGGCATCCAGCGCTGGTGGAAGAGCTTCATCTTCTCGGTATGGGCATCGAAGTCGTCCACGAACAGCGGCGCGCCCGGCGGCTCCAGGGCCGCGCCCACGTCGCCGCTCATGAGGATCTTCGCCTGCGGATCGTAGACGTGGAAATTGCCCGAGGCGTGCAGGTAATGGGCCGGGATGAACTGCAGGGTCACCTCGCCCAGCTCCAGCTCGCCACCTTCGTCGCCGATGGCGCAGAACTCGATGTTGCGCGAGCCGAAATGGCGCAGAAAACCTTCCCACAGCCAGGGCGTGTGCAGGCGGGCATGGGGCAGCGCCTGCTCCCACAGGCCCAGCGAGGAAATGATGTCGGGATCCTGGTGGGAGGCGAACAGATCGGTGATCTGTTCCACCCGCACGAACTGCAGCACCGAGGTGAGCATGGCGGCGAAGACCTCGATGCCGCCCGGATCCAGCAGCACGGTGCGCTGACTGCCGCTGACCATGTACTGGTTGGTGTCGATGATGGATTCGGGCTTGTCGGGATCGCGTCCGAACATCACCCAGCGGTAGCCTTCATCGTGCAGGATTTCGGTCTTCATGCGCCTTCCTCGCTGGCCAGCACATAGCAGATGTCGTTGAGCCGGTTCTGGCAGTCGTTGACCCGGGAACGGATCTTGTCGGTGGCCTTCTCCAGATTGTCGGCCACCACCTCCAGGGTATCGGTAAACCCGGTGGCGCGGGAGGCCTCGACCCGCGAGGTCGAGGAGATCACCTGCGCACCCCGGGTGCTGCGGCGGATGTCGTCGAGCAGACCACCCAGGGTACGCAGACTCTGCTGGAACCGCTTGCGGTAGGATTCGCTCTGCGACTGCAAGCGCTCTGCCACCGTCGCCAGCGAGGCGGCGTTGGGCAACTGGGCCGACGCCTCGCGCACCTGCCGATAGCGACTGCGGGTGTCCTCCACGTGGCTGCGGGCCACCGCCAGCCGTGACAGGGTCAGGGCCTCGGCACCGATCCGCTTCACCAGCTGGGTCACCTCGCGGGCCATCTCGTCGATGAAATCGGTGATCGGCTGGAAACCGCGCGCCGCATCGCCGGCCCGGTGGGAAATGGCCTTGGCGTTCATCACGCCAAGCGACATCTCGCGTGCGATGCGGCTCACCTCGGAAAGCTCCGAAGTGATGGTGGCGGCCGACACGAGGATCACTTCCTCGGCTCTGGGTTTGCGCTTCACGGGCGGGTTCCTCTGCCTTTCCTGGAGTAGTAGCGTCAGCCGGCTGCAGAACTTTAACAGGCGGCCAGACCGTGCGTGCTCTCCGCCATCCCGGCGTGCTGCGCATCGGCACCGGCCGTGCCGTGGAGCCTGACGCCGACGAACGCATCCCCACCCCACAAGCCCCACCATTCCGCTTGGGTATTGAAATTCTCCCCCAAAAGCGTATATTAGAAGTATCTAATATTTGTGTGACCGAGGTTACCGACGACCCCGGGCCACAGGTGTGACACTCGGGTCACCGGCGGGAGAAGCCGGGAAATCCATCAAACACGGGAGGAAACCCTGAAATGACCATCGACAAAGCCATGTTCGTCTTCGCCGGCAGCATGATCATCATCTCGACCCTGCTGGCCATGTTCCACAGCCCCAACTGGCACTGGTTCTCGCTGTTCATCGGCGCCAACATGATCCAGAGCAGCTTCACCGGCTTCTGCCCGCCCTCCATCCTCATGAGGAAACTGGGCATGAAGACCTCGGCCGAACTGGCCACTGCCAACCAGAACTGACGCCCTCGGCCGGACCGGCGCTCGCCGGTCCGGCGCCGTTTTACGACCTAATAAATATTTCCGATTTTCCCCGCTTTGGCCTACACTTGGTTGACGACAGGGACCGACACCCCCCACGGAAACCCCAAGGCCTGCGCATGAAACCCGACGCCGATCGCCCCAGCCCCGCCATCGACAGCCACCTCGACGCCATCAACGACCTGCGCGACCTGCTGCGCCAGTCCTACCACGCGGCCCTGCGCCTCAAGCGCGACATTCCCGCCGAGGAATTTCCCACCGCCTACATGCTGACCCGCGAGCTGCGCACCCTGCGCAAGACCGTCGAACGCCTGCGCCAGGCCCTGGGCGAGGAATTCCTCGATCTCACCCTGGACATGGATCTCTCCTCCATGGAGCTGGACCTGCTGAGCAGCACCGACTCTTCCGCCTGCCTCTGAACGCCGGACGCCCACGCACCGCATGCCTGCCGCCGACATCCCCGATCCGGAGGCGTTTCCGGAAACCGGTGCCTATGCCGACAAGCTGGCTTTCCTGCTGGAATACGCCCGGCTCGCTCCCTCGCTGCTCAACAGCCAGCCCTGGCAGTTCTCGCTGCGGGATCACACCCTCGGCGTGCTGCCGGATCTCGAGCGCTGGCAGCCGGTCACCGATCCCGAGCGCCGCGAACTCTACCTGAGTCTCGGCTGCGCCCTAGAGAACCTGCTCACCGCCGCCGAATACTTCCGGCTCGGCTTCCACGTGGCCTTCGGCGACAGCGAGCGCGGCGACGAAACCTTCGCCCGGGTGCAGTTCGTGGAAGGGGCCACCATCAACCAGGTACGGGATCCGGGCCTGTTCCATGCCATCGTCCGCCGCCGCACCTGCCGCCGCCCCTTCCTGCCGAAACTGATCCCCCACGAGGAACTCCTGCAACTGCGCAACGCCCGCCTGGAAACGGATCTGGCCCTGCGCTTTCTCGCCAACCTGGAGCAGAAACGCCGCCTCGCCGAACTGGTGGCCGCCGCCGACCGGCGCCTGTTCGCCAATCCCGACTACCGCCGCGAACTGGCCGGCGGCATCCGCCGCGGCATGTGGCGCCTGCCGGGGCCACTCACCCCGCTGGCCGTTCTTGCCGTCCGCCATCTGAACCCCGGCCCCCGCCTGGCCCGCCGGGAACGGCAACTGCTGATGAGCGCCCCGGTGCTGGCCGTGCTCGCCAGCCGCAACGATACCCCCGTGGACTGGATCCGCACCGGCCAGCTCTTCCAGCGCCTCGCCCTGACCGCCACCAAGCTCGGCCTGGCCATCCAGCCCATGAACCGCCTGCTCCAGGTGCGCAGCCACCGCCACGAGCTGGCCAGCATGCTGCCCGACAACCGCTTGCGTCCTCACGTGTTGCTGCGCCTCGGCCATGTCGATGGCGGTGATCGTCCCACGCCCCGAGACCCGCTCTCCCGGCATCGGGTCTGACCGGCGGAAGAGGGGAAATCCCCGCCGTTTCCCCGTACAATCCCGGTTCCGCAACACGCATCACCGGGACCATGCCGCGCATCCACCAGTTCTTCCGCCTCGCCTACATCAGCTGGATCCTGGTACGTCACGGGCTCGACGAACTCCTGTTGGCCAGCCACCTGTTCCGCCCGGTGCGCTTTCTCAGATACCTCATGCCCTGGACCTGGGTGCCGCGCAGCCTGCCCCGCGGCACGCGGATCCGCATGGCCCTGGAGGATCTGGGACCCATCTTCATCAAGTTCGGCCAGATCCTCTCCACCCGCCGGGATCTGCTGCCGGACGACATCGCCGACGAATTGGCCAGACTGCAGGACCGGGTGCCCCCCTTCCCGGACGAGGTGGCCCGCCACCTCATCGAAACGAGCCTCGGCCAGCCCATCGAGGCGGTCTTCGACGCCTTCGAATCCACCCCCTTCGCCTCGGCCTCCATCGCCCAGGTGCACGGCGCCCGCCTCAAGGACGGCCGGGAAGTGGTGGTCAAGGTGCTGCGGCCCGGCATCCTGCCGGTGATCCGCCGTGACATCGGCCTCATGTACACCGTGGCCCGCCGCGTGGAGCGCTACTGGTCCGCCGGCAGGCAACTGCGCCCGGTGGAGGTGGTGCGGGAGTTCGAAAAGACCATTCTCGACGAGCTGGATCTGATGCGCGAGGCCGCCAATGCCTCGCAACTGCGGCGCAACTTCCTCGACTCCCCCCTGCTGTACGTGCCCGAGGTGTACTGGGACTGGTGCCGGCGCGACGTGCTGGTGATGGAGCGCATCCACGGCATCCCGATCAGCCAGATCGACGCCCTGCGCGCCGCCGGCATCGATCTCAAAACCCTGGCCGAGCAGGGCGTGGAAATCTTCTTCACCCAGGTATTTCGCGACAGCTTCTTTCACGCCGACATGCACCCCGGCAACATCTTCGTCTCGCCCGAGGGCCAGTACATCGCCGTGGACTTCGGCATCATGGGCGTGCTCTCGGCCACCGATCAGCGCTATCTGGCCGAAAACTTCCTGGCCTTCTTCAACCGCGACTACCGCCGGGTGGCCCAGCTCCACATCGACTCGGGCTGGGTGGCGAAGGACACCCGGGTGGACGAGTTCGAGGCCGCCATCCGCACCGTCTGCGAACCCATCTTCGACAAGCCGCTGGCCGAGATCTCCTTCGGCCAGGTGCTGCTGCGCCTGTTCCAGACCGCGCGGCGCTTCAACATGGAAGTCCAGCCCCAGCTGGTGCTGCTGCAGAAGACCCTGCTCAACATCGAGGGCCTCGGCCGCCAGCTCTATCCCCAGCTCGATCTGTGGACCACCGCCAAGCCCTTTCTCGAGCGCTGGATGCGCCAGCAACTCGGCCCGGGCGCCTTCTGGCGCCACATCCGCGAGAACGCCCCGCTGTGGTCCGAGCGCCTGCCCGCCCTGCCCAACAAGCTCTACGAGGTGATCGAAAAGGCCGCCGACGGCCGCCTCGAAACCCGCCTGCCCGATTCCCAGTTCACCCACCTGCAGCAGGAGATCCGCACCGCCAACCGCCGCACCCTCGCCGCCGTCACCGGCAGCGGCCTGCTGATCACCGCCGCCCTCCTGCTCGACCAACTGCCCATCCTCTACCCCGCCACCACCGCCACCACCGGCCTGGCCATCCTGCTCTGGGGCTGGACGCGGAAATAGGTTTCGAGCCGGCTCGGTGGAAGTAACGCAGAGGGCGCAGAGACGCAGAGGACGCAGAGGATTTTGAGGAGAGATTTGTTGATGTTTGCGCAGATGATCTTTATGTGCATATCACGGCAAACAACAATCACCTCTGCGTCTCTGCGCCCTCTGCGTTCATTACACGCCCCCCTTGACATTCTCCAAATGTTCTCTAAACTTGAGAACGTTCGGAGAACAAGCATGCTCACCCAACTGGAAGATCGCATCCTTCGTTTCATTCGCGGGTACATCGCCCAACATGGCTGCGGGCCGACGCTGACGGAAATCGGCGTCGCCGTGGGGGTGAAGTCGAAGGGTACGGTGCACAGGTACGTGCAGTCGCTCAAGAACAAGGGCGTCCTGGAGCATGTCGAACGCGGTTGGCGCGGTATCCGGCTCGCCAGTGAATCCTCACTCCACTCCACGACCCTCCCGCTGGCGGGCCGGATCGCTGCCGGCCACCCCATCGAGGCCATTCCCGATCAGGACCAGCTCGATCTGGCCGCCCTGTTCGTGGCCGAGGACCGCTACGCCCTGCAGGTGAAGGGCGATTCCATGATCGACATGGGCATCCTCGACGGCGATTGGGTCATCATCCAGCGCACCGACACCGCCGAGGACGGTGACGTGGTGGTGGCCCTGATCGACGACAGCGAAGCCACCCTCAAGCGCTTCAAGCGCCTGCCCGACGGCGACATCCTGCTGATCCCGGAAAACAGCGAAATGGCGCCCATGCAATACGCCCCGGAACGGATCCGCATCCAGGGCCGTCTGATCGGCCAGCTGCGCCGTTACTGAACCTGATACATGAAGTGCCCCAACAGGGAGCCCGGATGAAGCGAAGCGGAATCCGGGGATGGGTTTTTCCCGGATTCCGGCCCTGCGGGCCTGCATCCAGGCTACACGATGCCCACCCCCTCAAGTTCCCCCTTCCGGCGCCGATATGGCCATAACCAGGGGCCGACCCCGGCCCTAGCGCCCACAGGAGCATGGACATGCAGACGGCGACCCCCTCCCTCGCAACCGGCGGGCAGCCGGTCGACGCGGACAACCCGAACCTCGACACCTTCACCTTCTGGGTGGGCGAGCAGATGCTGGCCGTGCCCGTGCACAGCGTGCTGTCGGTGACCCAGAACCTGGCCGATCTCAAACCCACCCCCCTCAAGGGGCGCGGCCTGCTCGGCGCCACCCAGTACCGCGGCAAGCCGGTGGCCATCTACGATCTGGCCGCGATGCTGGACACCGTCTCCGGCCAGCAATACAAGACCGAACTGCTGGATCTGCTGCAGGCCCGGGAACAGGATCATCTCGACTGGCTGGATGCCCTGGAGGAATCGATCCGCACCGATGCTCCCTTCACCAGGGCCCGCGATCCCCACCAGTGCGCCTTCGGCCAGTGGTACGACGGTTTCACCACCCGTGACGAAGCCTTCCGGGAAATCCTCGACCGTTTCGACGAACCCCACCGGGAGATCCACGCCCTGGCCGACGAACTGCTGGAATACAAGGCCCGCGGCGAGGTGGAAGAAGCCCTCTACCGCCTCGACATCGCCCGCAAGACCGTCCTGCGCCGCCTGCGCAAGACCTTCCACCATGCCCGGGTGCAGCTCAAGGAATCGATCCGCGACGTGGTGCTCAACCTCACGGTGGATGGCGAAACGCCCCTGGTGGGTCTGAAAATCGACGAGATCAACGACGTAATCACCTATCCCCGCGCCAACCTGCTCGAACTGGCCGAGGTCGGCCTGCCCGTCAACCCGCAGACGCAGCGCCTGTTCCGCGGCTATCTCAGCAACGACCAGGGCCAGGACTGCCTGCTGATCGATCCCGAGCAGATCATTCCGGTGGCGTCGGAGTAGGGGATATTCGACGCCAGGACGCCGAGGGCGCAAAACATCGTGTCGGAAGCGGGTTTCCCTCCGCATGCGCGGCCCAGGCCACGGCCAAGCTGCCCAGCCAACCGCAAAGGCCTAATCGCGGCGGAGGCGCCGCCCCTGCGGCTTGATGTGTACCGGTAGGAGCGGCGCCCCCGCCGCGACCGACTTTTTACGCCCCGGCCTTCAGGGCCGCATCAGCGCCCCTTCCACTTCGTCGCGCTTGGCCTTGCCGGCGAGCAGTTCGATGAGGGTGAGGGCGAAGTCCATGGCCGTGCCGGGGCCACGGGAGGTAACCACCTTGCCGTCCACCACCACCGGTTTTTCCTCGTAGATCAGATCCTTCACCGGCTTGCCTTCGAGGCTGCCGGGGTAGGAGGTGGCGTGGCGACCGTCGAGCAGGCCGGCACTGGCGAGCACCTTGGGGGCCGCGCAGATGGCACCGGTCCAGCGGCCGCTGTCGGCCATCTTCTGCAGCAGCGCGCGGATCCGCGGATCGGCTTCCAGGTGGTCGGCGCCAGGCAGACCGCCGGGCAGCACCAGCATGTCGAAGTCGCGTTCCAGAACGGCGTCGAGCGTGGTGTCGGGCACGATCACCGTGCCACGGCTGCAGCGCACGGGGCCGTCGGCGAGACCGGCGGTGACGACCTCGATGCCGGCCCGGCGCAGGAGATCGATGATGGTGACCGCTTCGAGTTCTTCGCAACCTTCAGCGAGGGGGACGAGGACGCTTGCCATGTGGGTTTCCTCCTTGGGTTCTGTCGCCAGGCGACGAGCCGCGAGACGGGCACCAGTTCCACGCCCCGCCGTTGCAGGGTGGGCAACCAGCGTTCCAGCGCCGCCAGGGTCTTCGGCAGGGGATGACCGATGCCGAGGGCGCTGCCCTTGCGATGGGCCCGATCGATCAGTTTTTCAAGCTGGGTGTCGATGATCGCCGCGTCGTCCCGGTAGTCGATGAACACGTCGCGATGGGTGACGGGGAGGGCGCGGCGGCGGGCTTCCCGTTCGGCCACGGTGGCGGCGGTGGTGCGGCTGTCGACGAAATAGAGATCGCTGCGGAACATCAGGGTCTGCATCAGCCAGCGCATGCGCAGGGGATCGGCGGTGAGCCGGCTGCCCATGTGGTTGTTGAGGCCGCGCACGTGGGGCACCGAGGCGAGGCCGGCGAATACCGTGCGCTTGAAGTCCTTTTCCGCCTGGGTTTCGGTAAGCGCCCCGGGCCCGAGGCGGTTGCCGCCGGCCGCCTCCATGGGCAGGTGAAGCATGATCTCCTTGCCCAGGCGGTGGGCCGTCTCGGCAAGGCTGCGGGAGTGGGGCGCATGGGGGAGGATGGCCACGGTCACCGCGCCGGGCAGATGCACCGCCCGTTCGCCGTCGGCGGCCCGCCAGCCGAGATCGTCGATGATCAGGGCCACGAGCGGCCGGGCCTGGGCGCAGCCGGCGGTGAAGGCGGCCAGCAAGCCGAGCAGCAGGGCCAGCGCCTTGCGCATCGCCCGGCAAACCCGCCTACTTGCCCGCCTTCAGCAGATTCAGCCCCTTGAGGACGATGAGCGCTTCGTAGACCGGATAGTCCTCGGTGACCAGCTTCTTGCCGTTGCCCTTCGCTTTTGGCTTGCCCTTTTCCTTCCTTCCCTTGCCGTTGGGATTGGCCAGGTGGCCGGAGAGATCGGCTTCGGTAAGCGGCTTGAAGCGCTCTTCCTGCTCCTTGATCTGCAGGTTGTCGAGCACGATGTCCGGCATGATGCCCTCCGCCTGGATGGACCGGCCCGAGGGGGTGTAGTAGCGGGCCGTGGTCAGCTTCAGGGCCGTGTCGTTGCCCAGCGGGATCACGGTCTGCACCGAGCCCTTGCCGAAGGTACGGTGGCCCATGAGGATGGCACGCCGGTGATCCTGCAGGGCACCGGCGACGATTTCCGAGGCCGAGGCGGAACCTTCGTTGACCAGCACCACGATTGGGGCACCGGCAATCAGATCCCCCGGACGAGCCGAGCGCACCAGCTTGTTGTCCTCGGTACGGCCCTTCACCGAGACGATCACGCCTTCGTCGAGGAACACGTCGGAGACGGCCACGGCCGAGTCGAGCAGGCCGCCGGGGTTGTTGCGCAGATCCAGCACCAGGCCCTTGAGCCGCCCGCCGTTCTCCTTGCGCAGCTTGCGGAGGGCCTTGCGCAGATCGGCGGCGGTGCGTTCCTGGAACTGGGAGATCCGCACGTAGTCGTAACCATCTTCCAGCACCTTCGACTTGACGCTCTTGACCCGGATCTTGGCCCGGGTGAGGGTGATCCTGAGCGGCTTCTCCTCGCCTTCGCGGACGATGGTGAGGGTGATCTTGGTGCCGGGCTTGCCGCGCATGATGTTCACGGCCTGATCCAGGGTCAGGCCCTTCACCGGCGTGTCGTCCAGACGAATGATCAGATCCCCGGCCTGCACGCCGGCCCGCTGGGCGGGAGTGTCGTCGATGGGTGAGATGACCTTGACGAAGCCGTCTTCCATGCCCACCACGATCCCCAGGCCGCCGAACTCGCCGGTGGTACCGACGCGCAGCTCCTCGAAGTCCTTGCGATCGAGATAGGAGGAATGGGGATCGAGCCCGGTGACCATGCCGCGGATGGCATTCTCGAGCAGGGTCTTGTCGTCCACCTCGTCCACATAGTTGGCCTTGATCTTGCCGAACACCTCGCTCAGGGTGCGCACCATGTCCAGCGGCAGGCCGGCGGCCTGGCTGCGCGCGGGCCTATCGGCCAGCACCCCGTGGGTCAGTGCCAGGGACACGCCCAGCAGCAAACCGGCGAGCAGAATGAGAAGGTTGCGGGTCAGCAGATTCATGTCCGGGTCTCTCCTGTGGCCCCGGCGGGACCGTTTCCTTGTGTTCGGCCGCAATGGACGGCCGCCAGTCGCGTGATATTACAGCAGACGGCAACGGGTGGCGAGGGCACCGCCCTCCGCCCGGATATTCGGGTTAGCGGCGGGCCAGTGCCGCGCCGCTGCACCAGCGCAGTGGATTGGTGGGCTTGCCGTTGTGACGGATTTCGAAATACAGGGCGCTTTGCGCCTGGCCGCCGCTGCGCCCGACCGTGGCGATTGGCTCGCCGGCTTCGACCCAGTCGCCCACTTCCTTGAACAGGCTCTGGTTCTGGCCGTAGAGGCTCATGTAACCGTCGCCGTGATCGAGGATCAGCAGCAGGCCGTAACCGCGCAGCCAGTCGGCGTAGGCCACCCGCCCGCGGGCGATGGCCCGCACGGTGCGCCCCTCGCGGGCCAGGATCCGCACCCCGTTCCATTTCAGATCGCTGCGCTGGCGGACCTTGCCGTAGAGCTTCTGCACCTTGCCTTTGACCGGCCAGGGCAGCTTGCCGCGACGGCTGGCGAAGGGCCGTTCCATGCCCGTGTCGGCCAGCAGATCGGTGAGGCTGGACTCGATGGCCTCGAGCACCGCGCGCAGCTGCCGCTCGTTTTCCTGCAGGTGGGCGATGGCCTGCTCCCGGTTGCGCAGCTCGGCCTGCAGGCGGGCCACCACCTTGCGGCGCTGGCGCCGATCCACGCGCAGGGCCTGCTGGCGTTCCAGGGTGCGCTGGCGCAGGGTCTCGAGGCGGGCTGTCTCCTCGCGCACCTGCCCGGCGATCCGCGCCAGCGCCTCCAGGGTGTCGCGCACCGCGTCGATGCGCTTCTGGCGGGCGGCGTTGAAATAGCGGTAATAGACCACCACCCGGCCGAGGCGGGCCGGGTCTTCCTGGTTGAGCAGCAACTTGAGGTATTCCTGACGGCCGATCATCCAGGCGGCGCGGACCTGGCGGGCCAGCAGTTCGCGCTGGGTGGCCAGCTTGCGCCGGAGCGCGCCTTCCTCGCGGCGCAGTTCCCGCAACTTCCTGCGCCGGGTCCGCAGCTTCCGCTCCAGCGCCTTGAGTTCGCGCACGGTGCGGCCGATCCGCCGCTCCACCTCGCGCAGGGCCTTCTGATCCCGATTGAAGCGGCTGCGCACCGCATCCCGCTCGGCCCGCAGGGCCTCGAGCCGCTGCTGCAACCGTTCCAGTTCGCGGGCCTTGGCCTGCCGTTCGCTCTCGCTCAGGGCAGGCGCGGCCGTCGCCGGCAGGGCCAGCGCGGTGAACAGCAACAGGATCAGGAAACGGGGCAGCACGATGGCGGCCATGATACGCGAGGGCGGCGCGGGGATCAGCTCGCCTGGCGCTTGACGACGGAGGCCGGTTCGGCGTCTTCCTTCTCGGCGTGATCGATCAGGCTGTGGCCCTTCATCTCCACCGGCTGGGGCAGGCCCATCAGCTCCAGCATGGTGGGCGCCAGATCGGACAATGCGCCCCCATGCTGCTGGAGCGCCAGATCGCGGCCCACGTAGATCAGCGGCACGGGGTTGCTGGTGTGGGCGGTGTGGGGCTGGCCGGTGTCCGGATCCCGCATCTGTTCGGCGTTGCCATGATCGGCGGTGATCAGCAGCTCGCCCCCCCGTGCGCGCACCGTGTCCACCAGGCGGCCGAGACAGCCATCCAGGTATTCGATGGCCTGTACGGTCGCTTCGTAATTGCCGGTGTGACCGACCATGTCGGGGTTGGCGTAGTTGACGACGATCACTTCGTAGCGATCCGCCTCAATGGCCGCCACCAGCTTGTCGGTCACCTCGCCGGCGGACATCTCGGGCTGCTGGTCGTAGGTGGCCACGTCGGGCGAGTCGATGAGGATCCGATCCTCGAACTCGAAGGGTTCCTCGCGGCCGCCGTTGAAGAAAAAGGTCACGTGGGCGTATTTCTCGGTCTCGGCGATGCGCAGCTGGTGCATGCCCAGGCCCGAGATGTACTCGCCGAAGACGTTCTTCAGCCGCTCCGGCGGATAGGCCACGGGAATGTCGTACTGGCTGTTGTACTCGGTGAGGCTCACGAACTGGCCCAGCCGCGGCCAGGCCTTGCGCGCGAAACAGTCGAAGTCGGGCTCGATGAAGGGTCGGGTGATCTGCCGCGCCCGGTCGGAGCGGAAGTTCATGAACACGATCACGTCGCCGTCTTCCACCCGCACCGGCTCGCTGCCCTCGGGCACGATGGCGGTGGCCTTGACGAACTCGTCGGTCTCGCCCCGTTCATAGGCCGCCTGCAGGCCGGTGAGTGCATCGGGGGTGGTGAACTCGCCCTGACCGAGGGTGATGAGATCGTAGGCCTTTTCGATCCGCGGCCAGCGGTGATCCCGATCCATGGCGTAATAGCGGCCGATCATGGAAGCGAAGCGACCGCCACCGAGTTCGTCGAACTTCGCCTGCATCCTGCGCAGCGATTCCTCGGCGCTTTGCGGCGGGGTGTCGCGCCCGTCGAGAAAGGCGTGCAGATAGACCCGCTCGGCACCGCGGCGCACCGCCAGCTCCACCATGGCATGGATGTGATTCTCGTGGCTGTGCACGCCCCCGGGAGAGAGCAGGCCGAGGATGTGCACGGCCTTGCCTGCGTCCTTCGCCAGCTCCACCGCATCCACCAGGGTCTGGTTGGTGAAGAAGGAACCGGTCTTGATGGAGCGGGTGACCCGGGTGTATTCCTGGTACACCACGCGTCCGGCGCCCAGGTTCAGGTGGCCCACTTCCGAGTTGCCCATCTGCTCCGAGGGCAGACCCACCGAAGCGCCAGACCCCTGAATGAGAGTATGGGGATAATCGGCCCACAGGCGATCCCAGACCGGCTTGCGGGCGGCGGCGATGGCGTTGTAGTCCGTGGATTCCGAATATCCCCAGCCGTCGAGGATCACCAGGACCATGGGCTTGATGCGGGCAGTGTCTGACATGTTGCTAGTTATGGTATCCGTACGGCGCGGTATCAAGATTTGGACTCGGTCTAATTATAACCCGAACCCGTTCTTCCGGCATGAATTCGAGGCCAATCTTGCGAAATTTGTGGGGAAAAGCGCCCTGGCCCTTCTCAAATGGCAGATAATTGTATAATGTTTTAGTGATAAAAGGCACTCCAACGGGAGTCACCCTCCGCGGTGATCACCCCCGCTCAATCGGAACGAGCACGCACAGGGCAGGAACATGATGAATCTCTCCGAACCGACCACCCTGCTGACCCGCGACGAGGACATCGACCGCGCCTCCCGCTCCCTCAAGGCCATGTCCCACCCGCTGCGCCTGAAGATCCTCTGCACCCTCGGGGATCGGGAGATCAGCGTCCAGGACATCGTCGAACACGTGGGCACTTCCCAGAGCAACATCTCCCAGCATCTGGCCATCCTGCGCGACAAGGGCATTCTCGACTCGCGCAAGGACGCCAACCGGGTCTACTACCGGGTCGGCGACGCCCGCACCCTGCGCCTGATCAGCATGATGCGCGAAGTGTTCTGCAACCCCCCCGAGCAGGACTGACCCATCCCCGCTGCAGGCTGGCGCCCCGCCGCCAGCCTGCTACAATGCCGCCGCGCCCGGTGCGCCTCCGGACATCCCCCGCTTTCCCCAAGGAGTTCCCGTGCAAGACTTCCTGACCTTCGTCAGCCAGAACCTGCTGCTGTTCGCGGCCCTGGCCGTCACCCTGGTGATGCTGTTTCTCAACCTGTTCGGCGCCCGCCTCAAGGGCTACCAGCCCGTGGATCCGGCCGAGGCGGTCAACCTCATCAACCACGAAAACGCCCTGGTGCTCGACGTGCGCGAGGCCAGCGAATACCAGTCGGGCCACATCCTCGACGCCCGGCACATCCCCCAGTCGGCCCTGGCCAAGCGCCTCGCCGAGCTTGAAAAGGACAAACAGCGCCCCATCATCTTGGTATGTCGATCGGGCAGCCGCTCGGCGCATGCGGCCGGGGTGCTGAAGAAGCACGGCTTCGAGAAGGTCTACAACCTCAGTGGCGGGATCATGGCCTGGCAGAACGCCAGTCTGCCCCTGACCCGCAAGTAGCCGTTTCCCGCACCCCGAAGTTCAAGGAGCCCGCCATGCCCGACGTGGTCATGTACAGCACCAAGTTCTGCCCCTACTGCGTGCGCGCCCGCATGCTGCTGGAGAGCAAGAACGTGCCCTACACCGACATCCGCATCGACGAACAACCCGACCGCCGGGCCGAAATGGAACAGCGCGCGCAGCGCACCTCGGTGCCGCAGATCTTCATCGGCGACGAGCACGTGGGCGGCTGCGACGATCTCTTCGCCCTGGAGGCCCACGGCGAACTGGATCGCAAACTCGGACTGGAGTGAAACCGACATGAGCCAAGCCCTGCACGTGGTCTGCCCCCACTGCGACAGCGTCAACCGCGTGCCGCAGGAGAAGCTGGGCGCCGGCGGCAAATGCGGCAAGTGCGGCCGGCCCCTGTTCACCGGCAAGCCCCTGGAGCTGCACGCCGGCAATTTCGACGCCCACGTGAACAAGAGCGACCTCCCGGTGCTGGTGGACTTCTGGGCTCCCTGGTGCGGCCCCTGCCGCATGATGGCGCCGGTGTTCCAGCAGGCCGCCGCCCAGCTCGAACCGCACATGCGCCTGGCCAAGGTCAACACCGAACAGGAACAGCAGCTTGCCGCCCGTTTCGGCATCCGCTCCATCCCCACCCTGGCCGTATTCAAAAAGGGCCAGGAGCTGGGCCGCATGGCCGGCGCCATGGATCTGCAGAACCTGCTGCGCTGGGCCCGTCAATTCGGCTGACGGCAGAGAAAGGATGAAAGAGGAAAGAGAAAAGGGGTACCATTCCCCCTGCCTCTTTTCACTTCATCACTGAACAAAAAATGACCGAACAAGCCGAACAACAATTCGCCATCCAGAAGATCTACATCCGCGATCTCTCCTTCGAATCCCCCAACGCGCCCGGCATCTTCACCGGCGAATGGCAGCCGGAGGTGAACCTGGATCTCAACACCCAGGCCAATCCGCTCGAGGAAGGGGTCTTCCACGTGGATCTGGCCCTCACCGTGACGGTAAAAAACCAGGACAAGACCGCTTTCCTCGTGGAAGTGCACCAGTGCGGGATCTTCAACCTCAGCGGTTTCGACGATCAGCAGATGGGCCACATGCTCGGCAGCTACTGCCCCAACATCCTGTTTCCCTACGCCCGCGAGGCCATCTCCGACCTGGTGACCAAGGGCGGCTTCCCGCCGCTGCTGCTGGCGCCGGTCAACTTCGACGCCCTCTACGCCCAGCACCTCGCCCAGCAGCAACAGCCGGAAGGCGAGCAGCCCGCGCCCGCCCACTGACCATGCGCTTCGCGGTCCTCGGCGCCGGCTCCTGGGGCACCGCCCTGGCCATGCTGCTGGCCGGCAACGGCCACTCGACGCTGCTCTGGGCCCACCGCCCGGACGCCGCCGAAACCCTCGAGCGCGAACGGCGCAACGAACGCTACCTGCCCGGCATCCGCTTTCCCGACAAGCTGCACGTCACCGCCGATCTGGAAGGCGCGGTGGCCGCCGCCGACGTGATTCTGGTGGTGGTGCCCAGCCACGCCTTCCGCGAAACCCTGCACCGGCTGCGCGGCGCCGTCCATCCCGGCCACCGGATCGCCTGGGGCACCAAGGGCCTGGAGCCCGAAACCCGCAAGCTGTTGCACCAGGTGGTGCGCGAAGAGCTGGGCGAGGCCATCCCCATGGCGGTCGTCTCCGGGCCCACCTTCGCCCGGGAAGTGGCCCGCAAGCTGCCCGGCGCCGTCACCGTCGCGGCCAGCGACCCCGACTTCGCCCTGGAACTGGCCCGCGCCCTGCACAACGACCACTTCCGCGCCTACACCGGCGACGACATCGTCGGCGTGGAGATCGGCGGCGCGGTGAAGAACGTCATGGCCATCGCCACCGGCACCGCCGACGGCATGGGCTTCGGCGCCAACGCCCGCGCCGCCCTCATCGCCCGCGGCCTGGCCGAGATGCAGCGCCTCGGCCGCGCCCTCGGCGCCCGCGACGCCACCTTCACCGGCCTCACCGGCCTGGGCGATCTGGTCCTCACCTGCACCGACGATCAGTCCCGCAACCGCCGCCTCGGCCTGGCGATCGGCCAGGGCAAGGGCATCGACGAAACGGTGCGGGAAATCGGCCAGGTGGTGGAGGGCATCGGCACCTGCCGCGAAGTCCACGAACTGGCGAAGGAACTGGGCGTGGACATGCCCATCACCGAACAGGTCTGGCTCATCGTCCATCAGGGCCACACCCCCCAGCAGGCCCTGCATGACCTCATGGAACGGGCGGTGCGGCCGGAATTGGACCAATAGCAGGCGCAGGACGGTTCAAGCGCAGCGGAGCCGACGAATTGGCCGGCTTTCGCCGGTCCCCTCACCCTGTCCCTCTCCCCGACGGGGAGAGGGAACCCTTCGTTCGGACGGCAGGGAAACGGCCGGCGAACGATTTGCCATGCCGGGTTCGCTGCGCCTGACCCGCCCTACGGGCCGGTGCCAAATCCGTTCTGCCGCCAGGCTTCGTAGATCACCACCGCCGCGGTGTTGGCGAGGTTGAGGCTGCGGCTTTCGGGCCGCATCGGCAGGCGCAGGAGCTTGTCGCCGAGCGCCTCGCGCAGCGCTTGCGGCAGGCCGCGGGTCTCGGGGCCGAGCAGAAAGGCGTCGCCGGGCTCGAAGGCCACCTCGAACAGACTGCGCCGGCCGCGGGTGGAGAGCCCGAAGAGCCGCCGCGGCTTCACCCCGGCCATGAAGGCCTCGAAGGTATCGTGCACGGCCACCTCGGCGTACTCGTGATAGTCGAGCCCAGCCCGGCGCAGTCGCCGGTCGTCCATCTCGAAACCCAGCGGCCGGATCAGGTGCAGCCGCGCGCCCGTGTTGGCGCACAGTCGAATGATGTTGCCGGTATTGGCCGGGATCTCGGGCTGGAAAAGCACCAGATGAAACATGGCGCCAGCCTAAAGGTAAACGCGGCGCAACGAAAGCCTGGCCGGTTGACCAACCTCCGAAATTATCGACCCACGCACGAGCCATGCACTGAGCCCTCAAGGCCGGACCACATTTTTTGCAAACCCCTAAATGTGGTATTCCGCTTCCCTTTGCCCTTGCCTCCTGTCTCTTGTATCTTCACACCCCATGATCACCCCCGACGACGAATCCCTCCTGCGCACAGAGTTCTGTGGCCTGGATTTCGCCTCGCCCATCGTGCTGCTCTCCGGCTGCGTGGGTTTCGGCGAGGAATACAGCCGGGTGGCCGGCTTCTCCAACACCGACGTGGGCGCGATCTGCCTCAAGGGCACCACCCTCGAGCCACGCCCGGGCAATCCCCCCCACCGGGTGTTCGAGACGCCCATGGGCATGCTCAACGCCATCGGCCTGCAGAATCCCGGGGTGGACGTGGTGGTGAACGAGATCCTGCCGCAGCTCGACTTCACCGAGACCCGCTTCATCGCCAACATCTCCGGCTCCACCGTGGAGGAATACCGCGAAGTGGCCCGGCGCTTCGACGACTCGCCCATCGACGCCATGGAGATCAACATCTCCTGCCCCAACGTGAAGGAGGGCGGGGTGGCCTTCGGCAACGATCCCGACATGTCGGCGCGGGTAGTGGCCACGGTGCGCGAGGTGACCGAAAAGCCGCTCATCACCAAGCTCTCGCCCAACCAGACCGACATCGCCGAAAACGCCCGCCGCTGCATCGAGGCCGGCACCGACGCCTTCGCGGTGATCAACACCCTGATGGGCATGGCCATCGACATCGAATCGCGCAGCCCCGTGATCGGCAACAACCAGGGCGGCCTCTCGGGACCGGCCATCAAGCCGGTGGCCCTGCTCAAGACCCACCAGGTCTGGCAGGTGGCGCACCCGCACGCCGTGCCCATCATCGGCCAGGGCGGCATCAGCTCGGCCGAGGATGCCATCGAGTTCCTGATCGCCGGCGCCTCGGCGGTGGGGGTGGGCACCGCGCTGTTCTACGATCCGCTTATCTGCCCGAAGATCAACGCCGGCATCGCCGACTACCTGCGACGCCACGAAATGAGCAACGTGGCCCAGCTCACCGGCTCGCTGGTGCTCAACGAGCGCCAGGCCTGCGGCTGCTGAAAAAAGTAAAGGCTCGCCCCGTTGCGCCGATATTTATGTCTCAAAATGGTTTTGACACGGTTTTTCGCAGGCGCTGCAAATTTCGATCGGAACCATCATGAGACGACGAACAACCACCGCAATGACTGATCGGCTGATATAGACATGGCAACGGCTCCGCGCAGAAAAGTCCGCCTCGGTGATCTGCTGGTGGAAAGCGGCGTAATCACCAACGAGCAGCTCATGCAGGCCCTCGCCACCCAGAAGCAGAGCGGCCAGAAGCTGGGCCGCACCCTGGTGGATCTGGGCTACGTCACCGAGGACCGCCTGCTGGAAGTGCTCTCGCAGCAGCTCCGCGTCCCGCTGGTGGATCTGCGCCACTATCATTACGACCCGGACACGGTGCGCCTGATCCCCGAGACCATGGCCCGCCGCTATCGGGTCATCGCCCTCAAGCAGAACCCCGACGGCAGCCTGCTGGTGGGGATGGCCGATCCCACCGACATCTTCGCCTACGACGAACTCTCCCGCCAGCTCAGGCGCCACATCCAGCCGGCCGTGGTGCGCGAGGCGGATCTGCTCTCGGCCATCGACAAGGTCTACCGGCGCACCGAGGAGATCACCTCCCTGGCCGAGGAACTGGGCGAGGAACTGGGCGAGAGTGACATCGATCTCGAACGCCTGGTGCAGACCGAGGACGTGGCCAACGCACCCATCGTCAAGCTGCTGCAGAGCCTGTTCGAGGACGCGGTGCAGATCGGCGCCTCCGACATCCACATCGAGCCCGACGAGACCGTGCTGCGCATCCGTCAGCGGGTGGACGGCGTGCTCCAGGAACAGGTGATGAAGGAGAAACGCATCGCCACCGCCCTGGTCTCGCGCCTGAAGCTGATGGCCGGCCTCAACATCTCCGAGCGCCGCGTGCCCCAGGACGGGCGCTTCAACATCCGCGTGCGCAACCATTCCATCGACGTGCGCCTGTCTACCATGCCCATCCAGTACGGCGAATCGGTGGTCATGCGCCTGCTGGATCAGTCCTCGGGCCTGCTGGCGCTGGAGCACCTGGGCATGGACGAAGGCCTGCTGCATCACTTCCGGCGCAACATCCACCGGCCCCACGGCATGGTGCTGGTCACCGGCCCCACCGGCTCGGGCAAGACCACCACCCTCTACGCCGCCCTCTCCGAGCTCAACCAGCCGGAGAAGAAGATCATCACCGTCGAGGACCCGGTGGAATACCGCCTGCCGCGCATCAACCAGGTGCAGGTGAACCCGCAGATCGAGCTGACCTTCGCCCGCGTGCTGCGCACCGCCCTGCGCCAGGATCCGGACATCGTGATGGTGGGCGAGATGCGCGATCAGGAAACCACCACCATCGGCCTGCGCGCGGCCATCACCGGCCACCTGGTGCTCTCCACCCTGCACACCAACGACGCCATCGCCACCGTCAACCGCCTGCTGGACATGGGCGCCGAAGGCTATCTGGTGGCCACCGCCCTGCGCGCCGTGCTGGCCCAGCGCCTGGTACGCCGGATCTGCGAAAGCTGCAAGATGCATCACACGCCCGACGCCCAGGAACGGGCCTGGCTGCATGCCCTGGCCGGCGAGCGCGACTTCGGCGAGTTCTTCCAAGGCATCGGCTGCTCCCACTGCAACAACACCGGCTACAGCGGCCGGGTGGGAGTGTTCGAGTTCCTCGAGCTGGACGAGGCCATGGCCGACGCCCTGCGCCGCGAGGACACGGCGCGCTTCGCCGTGCTGGCCAGGGAGAGCCCCGGCTTCCGGCCCTTCTGGCGCCAGGCCCTGGATCTGGCCGAATCCGGCGTCACCACCATCGAGGAGGTGATGCGGATCACCGGCACGGTGGAGGAAGACGTGCAGGATCTGCTGGCCACCGAACCCGCCACGCAGGGCTGATCCATGCCCCACTTCGTCTACAAGGGCCGCGATCGCCAGGGCAGGCCCGTCACCGGCCGGCTCGAAGCCGCCAGCGCCGACGCCGTGGCCGGCGAACTGCAGAACAGTGGCATCGTACCGGTAGAGATCCGGGAAACCGGCGCGCCCTCCACAGCAACCGGCCTCTGGGCGCGCCTGCGCGAGCGCCCGCCCGGCCTGGTGGATCGCATCCAGTTCGCCCGCCAGCTGCACACCCTGCTCAAGGCAGGCGTGCCCATCATTCGCGCCCTGCAGGGCCTGGCCGACAACCTCGACAATCCGGCCTTCGCCCGCATCCTGCGCGAAGTGGTGCGGGAGCTGGAGAGCGGCCACGATCTGGCCATGGCCCTGTCGCATCACCCGCGGATCTTCGATGACCTGTTCGTCTCCCTGGTGCGGGTGGGCGAGCAGACCGGGCGGCTGGACGATGCCCTGCTGCGCCTCTCCTTCTACCTGGAGCGGGAGAAGGACACCCGCGACCGCATCAAGTCGGCCCTGCGCTATCCCCTGTTCGTGATCAGCGCCATCGTGGTGGCCATGATCATCATCAACCTGTTCGTGATCCCCACCTTCGCGGCGGTGTTCGAGAAGTTCCACGCCGAACTGCCCTGGCAGACCCGGCTGCTGCTGGCCGTCTCCAACTTCATGATCGCCTGGAAATGGTGGCTGCTGGGCGGCACGGCGCTGGCCATGGCCGGTCTGCGCCAATACGTGAAGACCCCGCAGGGCCGGCTGCTCTGGGACCGCTTCAAGCTGCGCCTGCCCCTCGTCGGGCGCATCCTGCACGAAACCCTCCTGGCCCGCTTCGCCAGCGCCTTCGCCATGACCCTGCGCTCGGGCGTGCCCCTGCTGCAGGGCATCACCGTGGTCAGCCGGGCGGTGGACAACACCTGGGTCGAGCGCCACATCCTCGACATGCGCGGCGGCATCGAACTGGGCGAATCCCTCACCCGCACCGCCGCCGCCACCGGCATGTTCACCCCGCTGGTGCTGCAGATGATCGCGGTGGGCGAGGAGACCGGCGCGGTGGACGAGATGCTCGAGAACGTGGCCGAGTTCTACGACCGCGAGGTGGACTACCAGCTCAAGAACCTCTCCTCGGCCATCGAACCGATCCTGATCATCGTCATCGGGGTGATGGTCCTGATCCTGGCCCTGGGCGTGTTCCTGCCCATGTGGGACCTGGCCCAGGTGGTCAAGGGGCCGCAGTGAGCCATCCGACGGACGGCCGGGGTTCCCGAACCGGTGGCGCCGAACTAATACTAATTTCGTATTTCTGGATATAGACATCACATCAACAAACCGCTATAACTCATTGTGAATTCTGGAAATCGCCAGTCAGGTCGTCACGGGGGCTTCACGCTGTTCGAGCTGATCGTGGTGATCAGCATCATCAGCGTGCTGTTCGTCTTCGCCGCCAACCGGCTGATGAAGCTGGCGGTACAGGCGGAGCGGGCCCAAGTGCAGCAGACCATCGGCACGCTCAAGAGCGCCCTGGCCATGGAGATCGCCGCCCACGTGGCCCGCGACACGATTCCGGAACTGGAGAAATGGATCGGCGCCAACCCCATGGATCTGCTGGCCGACCCGCCGAAGAGCTACCTCGGCGCGCTGGATCACCCGGATCCGGCCGGTATCGAGGGCGGCCACTGGTACTTCGACCGCCGGCAGGGGCTCCTGGTGTACCGGGTGTACAACGAACGGGAGTTCGTCACCTCCCTGCCCGGGCCGAAACGGATCCGCTGGCGCCTCGAGCCGGTGTACGAGGATCGCAACGGCAACCGGCGTTTCGATCCGGGGCAGGATGCGCTGGTGGGGTTGCGCCTTGCGGCGCAAGAAAAATTCAAGTGGCAGGTGGAACCGGTCGATATACCCGCATGGAAGGCAAACCCCAGATGATTTAATGCGTTACCGGGGCCGATTTCCCGGATGACGGAATTCCGACGACAACATTCAAGAGGCAAACGACATGCACAACAAGCAACAAGGCTTCACCCTCATCGAGCTGGTAGTGGTCATCGTCATCCTCGGCCTGCTGGCCGCCACCGCCCTGCCCAAGTTCATCGACGTGACCACCGATGCCCGCGTGGCCAGCGTCCAGGGCGTGGCCGGCGGCCTGCGCGCCGCGGCGGCGCTGGGACAGGCCCAGTACGTTGTCAACGGCGACAAGGCAGCCACCAGCATTTCCATGGGCGGCCAGACGGTCACCGTGCTCGACGAGAACACCTACGCCGGCATGGGCGGACGCCCTGACGGCCAGACCACCGGCATCCGCAGGGCCATGCCGGATCCGGACGGCTTCTCCATCACCGGCGGCGGCACGGCCACCGCTGCCGTGACCTATCAGCCGACCAACGGCGGAAGTGCTACCTGCCAGGTGGTCTATACCCCCAACGCTGCGGGTGATCCGGTTGCCGTGACGACCGGCGGCTGCTGATCCCCCCTCGTCAAGGCTTTGCAGAGGGCGGCTTCGGTCGCCCTTTTTGCCTTTACCCAATGTGCCCCGGGGCCATCGACACACCGACCCACGGCCGCATGCCGGTCGTCGCACCATTGCTGTTGCTGGCAGCCGGATTCAGTGCCCTGTTCTTCAATGGCGAGCGGATCGCCGCCCTTGCCGCCTGCATCATCTTCCTCACTCTCTGGCTGACCGTCGTTCTGCAGGCAGTACGCAGTCAGGGACTGCGGCCGGGCATTCCCTGGCTGCCCCTGGCCATGGGGGCGTTCCTGCTCTGGCTGATCGTCAGCAGCCTGTTCAGCCAGGTGCCCTATCTCTCCTGGCTCAACGTCTGGTGGATGGGCATCCTGCCCGGCGTATTCCTGATCGCCTGGCTCGATCCCGGGCGCGAGACCACGCTGCAACGGGCCCTGGACGTGTTCACCACCATGGCCGTGCTGCTGGCACTGTACGCACTATGGCAGCATCTGGCACGCGGTGAGGAACCCCTGGGCACCTTTCGCACCCGCAATTCCCTGGCGGCACTCCTGACCCTGCCTGCCTTCCATCTCCTGGGTCGCCTGCCCTCGATGCCCAAGCCCAATGCCCGGAGATGGGCCGCGGCCGCGGCCCTGTACGTGCTGACGACCACCATCGGCGTCATTCAGAGCCGCGGCGCCTGGCTGGGCTTCGGCATCGGTTTCGTCCTGCTTCTCGGGCTGGTCTGCCAACGGCGGGCGGCAAGGCGCTGGTTGTTGCCGGTCGGGATCCTCGTCGCAGCCACCGTCACCGCTTACGGCCTGTCGCTCTGGCGTCCGGTCAGCGGCCACGATCTGCTGCAACGGGCCGTCAGCCTGACCGATGCCCCGGCGGCCGGTTATTCGCGCTTCGTGATCTGGGCACCGGCGCTGCGCCTGTTCCTTCAACACCCGCTGACCGGTACCGGACCCGGTACCTACTTCATGGTCATTCCGCCCTGGCTCGATCCGGCCGACAGCAGCGCCCATTTCTACGTGCACAACGACTATCTGCAAGTGGCGCTGGAAACCGGCCTGCCCGGGCTGCTGGCGCTGATGGCCGTGATGTTCGCCAGCCTGCATCTTCTGCTCCACGGCCTGCGCCGTTTCCCGCGTCACCATCCGCAGCGACTTCTGCTGGCCAGCGCCTTTTCCGGCGTGCTGGCGGTGGCCATCCACAGCTTCTTCACCTTCAATCTGTACATCGTGCCCACCATGCTGCTGGCCGCCCTGTTCCTGGCCCGGCTGCACACTCTCGTTTCCCCGGCCGAGCCGACCGGCCGTCATCTGCTCTCGCTGCGGCCGACAATCTTCCGTTTCCTGCAGGCCACCCTCGTGGCCGGAGTCGCCTGGCACTTCGGCACCCTGGTCGCTGCCGAGCAGGCGCTCGCCCGGGGCCGCGCCCTGGCCGCCGCGGCGGATCTGGAGCGTGCCCATGAAAGCCTGGTCCTCGCCCAGCGTCTGGCACCCGCAATGGACAACCCCTGGCTCACCGATGCCGATCTGCTGCAACGCAGCGCACGTCTGCTCCCCGATCGCCCGAACCTCGCCGCCGATCTGCTCGACCGGGCCCGGAAGAAGGCCACCGAGGCCCTGCACCGCAATCCCTACCGGCCCCAGTCCCATGCCGTGCTGGCCCGCATCCATCAACAGCGCCAACAACCGGCCCAGGCACTTGCGGCATGGCAACGTGCCCTGGACGTCGATCCCCGCTTTCTGCCGGCACGCATCGCCCTGGCCAGGGGCTGGCTGGCAAGGCATCGACCCGACAGGGCCCTGGCGATACTGCGCGCCGGCCTTCCCTACCGTTACCGTCTCAACGATGGCCATCTCACGGACTACATGCGCCTGACCGAACGCACCGCGCGCGCGCAGGGTCAAATTCCGCTCGCGGATCGGCTGCAGGACCGGATCCGGCAACTCGAAACGATGCGGGAGCAGCACGCATGAACCGCCTCCGGCCAGCCGTTGCGCAAACCGGCTTTACCCTGGTAGAGCTGGTGGCGGTGCTGCTCATCGTCGGGATCCTGGCCGCCTACGCCCTGCCGCGCTTCATCGGGCCCGATGCCAGCGAGGCCGTCACGGCGCGGGACACGCTGCTCATGGCGGCCCGCCGCGCGCGGCAGCTGGCCATGAACCAGGGCAGCGGCGCCGGCGTGCAGCTGGTGGTGGACAACGCCGCCCACGAGGCACGGATCGAGTACACCGACGGCACGCCGCAGACCCTGCGCTACCCGCTGCCGGCGGCCATCGCCGTTGGCAGCGTCAGCGTGGCCTTCGACGGCCTCGGCAACGCCGCCGCCACCACCATCACCGTGGCCGGCAGCGACAACGTGTGCATCGAAACCACGGGGTACGCCCACCGATGCTGAAGCGCCGCGACCAGGCCGGTTTCACCCTGGTGGAGCTCGTGGTCTTCATCGTGGTGGTGAGCCTGGCCCTGACCGGGGTGATGCTGGTGATCAACCGCACCGTGACCCTGGCGCCCGAGGCGCTGGTGCGCACCCGCGCCCTGGAGATCGCCCAGGCCTACCTGGACGAGATCGCCACCCGCCGCTACGACGAGAACACGGGGCAGGGCGGGGTGCCCCGCTGCGACAGCAGCGATCCCGGCGCGCAAGCCTGCTCGAACGTGCTCGGCCCCGAGGGCGAGACCCGTGCCGTCTTCGACGACGTGGACGACTACCACGGCCTCGACGACAGCCCGCCGGTGGACGTGGCCGGCAACCCCTTCCCGGGCTACGACGGCTACCGGGTGCGGATCAGCGTGGCCTATGCCGGCACCGAGGTCGGCCTGGCCAGCGACCGCCTGGCCAAGCGGGTAAGCCTCGTCATCACCGCGCCCGACGGCCAGACCATTCCCGTGACCTTCTACCGGGGGAACTTCTGATGCGCCACGCGGCCGGTTTCAGCCTCGTCGAGCTCATCGTGGTGATCCTGGTGCTGGGCATCGTCAGCGCCGGCACGGCCATCTACATCGTGCGCGGCATGCAGGCCTACACCGACACGGTGCGCCGCGACCGCCTCACCGCCACCGCCCGCGCCGCCACCGAGCGGGTGGTGCGCGAGCTGCGCAACGCCCTGCCCAACAGCATCCGCGTGGCGACCGATGCCGGCGTGGCCTGCATCGAGTTCATCCCTGTTGACAGCGCCAGCGCCTATCTGGAAGACCTGGCGCCCCAGGGCAGCCTCAGCGCCTTCAACGCCGTTCCCTACGCGCCGCCGCCGGCCGGCAACCGTTACGTGGTGGTCTATCCCTACGCCACCGCGCCGCTTTATGCCGCGGCCAATCCGGGGCCGGTGGCCGCCTACGATCCGGCCTCCAATGCCGCTGCCGGCGAAGTGCGCCTGGCCGGCGCCCACGCCTTCGCCCACGACTCGCCGCGCCGCCGCTTCTTCCTCACCGGCGCGCCGGTCAGCTTCTGCATCGACGGCGCCAGCGGCCGGCTGGAGCGCTACACGGGCTACGGCTTCACCGCCGCCCCCGCCGCCCCGCCCGCGGCCACCCCGTCGCTGCTCGCCGAGCACCTGCAACTGGTGGACGGCGGCGCCGCCGTGACCCCCTTTGCCTGGGACCCCGGCAGCCTCACCCGCGCCGGGGTGGTGACCCTGGACCTGCGCTACATGGAGGAGGGCGAATGGGTCCGTCTGCGCCAGGAGGTACAGATCCGCAATGCGCCCTGATCGAAGCGGCCAGACACCCCGGAAGGGAACACGGAGGGCACGCAGGCACGGAGGACACGGAGCCGGGTTTTCAATGGGGGCCTGCCGCCAACGCGGTTTCGGCCTGCCGCTGGCCATCTTCATCATCACGGTGCTGGCACTCATCGGCGCGGCGATGGTCACCCTCACCCGCACGGGGCAGGAGTCGGTGGCCTCGGAAATCCAGTCGACACGCGCTTTCTACGCCGCCGAGAGCGGAGCACAACTGGCGCTCACCGCCGTGCTGCCCCTCGCCGGCGGCAGTATCGGCGTGGCCGGTTGCAATGCGCTGGCCGTGAACCCGACCTTCACCACGACCGGCCTCGAAGGCTGTACCGCCAGCGTCACCTGCAGCGGCCAGACCGTGGACGGCCACGACTACTACACCCTCACCAGCGAAGGCGACTGCCGCTTCGGCGCCAGCGGCAATACCGCCCGGCGACGTATCGAAGTCATGGTCAAAGGTCCGTGAATCATGACCATCGGTCGGAAACATCCTGAAACGCGCGCCGTTCCCGGCAATACTGAACACATGCCGAGACAGGAAGACCGGATCATGTTGCGGATCGTTCTGCTGTCCCTGTTGCTCGCCGGCCTGCCGCGGCTCGCGGGTGCCCTCACCTACGAACATTCGCCGGAACCGTTCAACTGGATCGATCCGGCCACGCACACCGACGTGGTCTGGACAGCGGCCCCCGGGGGACCCGTAAACGAATGTCAGGGTCCCAGCGCCCCCGTTGACGACGACATCTCCCAGGAAATCCCCCTCGGCTTCCGTTTTCAGTACGGTACCGGGATCTACACTTCCGTGCGCATCATGTCCAACGGCCGCCTGCAGTTCAACAACCGCTACTGCGGCTATGGCACCCAGACCGTCGGCCCCCCCCGCACCTATCCCTACGACTATCCCAACAACAGTCTGCAGAATACCCTGCGCGTGTATGGCGCCGATCTGAATCCGGCCGAGGGCGGCACGGTACGCTATGCGTCGCTGGGCACCGCACCGAACCGGATGTTCGTGGTCACCTGGAGCAACGTCCCCGAATGGAACGCCGGCGGCAGTTCCTTCAACCTGCAGGTCATCCTGCGCGAAAACGGCGATTTCATCTACCAGTTCGGTCCCAGCAACAATCCGACCCTGGGCCATGCGCAGATCGGCTGGGAGCTGACCACCAGCGACTACGATCTGATCAGCTTTGCCGACATCGGTTCCCTCGCCAACACCGCCATCCGTTTTCATCTGCCCGAACCCGTTGCCGAGTACCGCTTCGACGAAACGGCCTGGAACGGCACCCCGGGCGAGGTCACGGACAGCAGCGGCAACGGGCTCGATGGCGATGCGCTCAACGGCGCCCGGCCGGCGCCGGCCAAGGTCTGCAACGGCGCCACGCTCGACGGCACCAGTCAGTACCTCAACATTCCCGACCAGCCCCTGCTGAACATTACCGACGAGTTGACGGTCACCGCCTGGATCCGGCCCTATGCGATTCCCTCCGGCGGACTCAAGACCATCGTCTCGAAGGACTGGAACTACGAGTTTCATGTGAATTCCGCCGGCCAGATTTACTGGTGGTGGAACGACAGTACGGGTGGCGTACACACCCTCACCACCACCGGCACAGCCCTGGTCGCCGGGCTCTGGTACCATATCGCCATCGTCTACTCCCGCAATGGCGGCTACCAGCGCATCTACATCAACGGCACCGAACGCGCGGCCTCCGCACGCAGCGAGGCACTTCGCACCACCACCGATCCCCTGCAGATTGGCGCCGATCAGGGTTTCACCGGCCGGGAGTTCGACGGCCAGATCGACGAAGTGCGGATCTATCACTCGGCCCTCAATGCCGAACAGATCAACACGGTCATGCGCATCGATCGCCCCTGCCCGACCACTCCCACGAACCACCTGCTCCTGTCCACCACCAACAACGAAACGCTCGGCGGCCTGACATTCACTCCCGACGATCTCGTCGACTACGATCCGGTGGCTGACACGGCCACCCTCTATTTCGATGGCACCCATTTCAGCAACAATGAAAACATCGACGCCGTGGACGTGCTCTCGAACGGTCTCATCGTCCTGTCCACCACCGGTTCGGCCCGGCTCGGCGGCCTGAATTTCCGCGATGGCGATCTGGTGGCCTACGATCCATCAACAGACACCGCCACCCTGTTCTTCAGCGAAGACCGTTTCAGCGCCAATGAAGACGTGGATGCCGTGCACGTCCTGCCCAACGGACACATCCTTCTGTCCACCACCGGTTCGGCCCAGCTCGGCGGCCTGAATTTCCGCGATGGCGACATCGTCGAGTACGACCCCGCCAGCGATACGGCCAGCCTGTTCTTCAGCGAGGACAATTTCTCGGCGAACGAGGACATCGACGGCTTTCATCTCCTCGACAACGGAAATCTGCTCATCTCCACCACCAGCACCGCCACCCTGGGCAGCCTGACCTTCACAGACGGCTCCATTGCCGAATACGATCCCGTCACCGGCATCGCCACGCTCTATTTCGACGAAAGCCGTTTCAGCAATGGCGCCGACATCAATGCCGTCGACCTCCTGCCCCCGGTGATTCCGCTGGATCACCTGCGCATCGAACACGACGGTACGGCGCTGACCTGTCAGCCCGAGACCGTGACCCTCCGCGCCTGTGCCAATGCCGACTGCTCGACCACCTACGCAGGCAACGTGACCGTGACCCTGACGCCCAGCGGCTGGGTCGGTGGGGATACCGTCTCCTTCAGCGGCGGCAGCACCACCGTTTCGCTCCGCCACGTCACGCCGGGCACGGTCACGCTCGGAACCGGCAATACCGCCCCGGTGCCGGCCAGTCCCGCGACCTGTCTCGATACCGCCACCAACGCGGCCAGTTGCGATCTGACCTTCTACGACAGCGGCTTCGTCTACAGCATTCCGACCCAGACCGCCTGCGCCGTCTCGACTCCCATCACCATCGCCGCGGTGCGCAAGGACGTGACCACCCAGCGCTGCGTGCCGGCCTTCGCCAACCGTACCGCCGACGTGAACTTCTGGACCACCTACGTGGATCCGGCCACCGGCACGCGTCAGCTCACCCTCAACAACGGCACTACCGACACCCTGCTGCCCACCGCCTCGCCCGGCGCCGCCGTGCCGCTGGCCTTCGACGCCAATGGCGAGGCCACCGTCACCGTGCAATACCCGGATGCCGGTCGCCTGTCCCTCAACAGCCGGTTCACCGGCAGCGGCGCCGAGAGCGGGCTGGTGATGACCGGCAGCGCCGACTTCGTGACCAAACCCGCCCGCTTCGTGGTCCAGAGCCCGGATCTCAATGCCGACTGCCCCAGCGGCGATGCCACCTGCTCGGTGTTCCGCGCCGCCGGTGACGCCTTCAACCTGACGGTGCGCGCCGCCTGCGCCGATGGCACGGTGACGCCCAACTTCGCCCACGACAACATCGCCATCCAGCACAACCTGGTGGCCCCCGCCGCGGGCAGCCCGGGTAGCATCGCCGTCACCAGCACTGCCATCACTGCGGCCGACAACGGCCAGACCACCATCACCAACCAGTCGGTCAGCGAAGTGGGGGTCTTCTCCTTCACCGTCCAGCTCGGCACGCCCTGGCTGGGCGAGACAGCGATCGGCGATGCCGCCAGCAACACCAGCCCCAACATCGGCCGCTTCACCCCGGCCTGGTTCGACGTCACCCGGGTCAACGGTTGTGACGCCGGGAACTTCACCTACTCCGGCCAACCCTTCGTGGTCACCGCCACTGCCTACAACAGCGCCGGCAACATCACCGGCAACTATGCCGGGGCCCTGGGCTTCGCCTTCGACACCACCGTCTCCGATGCGGGCGACACCACCTACTTCACCAACAACGTGATCCCCGCCGCCAGCTTCGGCACCGGGATCGGCACCCGCAGCGACGTGACCTACACCTTCCCGTCGCCCCTCACCGCTCCGGCCAGCCTGACCCTGCGCGCCACCGACGGCGACGGGATCAGCTCCCTCGGCCACCAGGAGCCGGCCACCGACATCCACAGCGGGCGGGTGCGCATGGCCAACGCCTTCGGCTCCGAGCTGCTGGATCTGGCCGTGCCCATGCGCGTCGAGCACTATGACGGCAGCGCCTTTGTCGACTTCCCCAGCGACACCTGCAGCCTGGCCACCCTGACCCTGAACAAGGTGGATGGCACCCTCGGTGTCGGCACCGGCGCCAACGCCGGCGAGACCTGCATCCGCGACGACGACGGCGAAAGCGGCACCAACAACTGCTCAGACGCCTCGCAGATCCCCGGCCCCGTCACCGAGCAGTTCACCGAACCGCCGGCCAATGCTTCCTTCAACCTGTGGCTCAAGGCGCCCGGCCAGAACTTCACCGGCAGCGTGGACGTGAACGCCACCGTCGACAGCTGGCTGCGCTTCGACTGGAACGGCGACGGCACCCCTGACGATCCGACTGCCCGCGCCACCTTCGGGATCTACCGGGGGGATGATCGGATCATCTACTGGCGGGAGCGGTTCGACTGAGACACTATCGCGGCGGGGGCGCCGCTCCTACGGTTCCGGGTAGGAGCGGCGCCCCCGCCGCGACCTGCCATGGCCTATGGATTCCCGCAGCCGAAAAATCCAACGCAAAGGCGCAAAGAACGCAAAGGTTTCTCCGGGTAGGAGCGGCGCCCCGCCGCGACAACACCCGTTCGCTGTCTCCCCACCTTGAATCCCCGTCACCGGCCCCCACATCCCCTGCACCCCAAGACATTTTCGGAATTCCCAAGGAGAACAAGATGGCCAGAACGCTCGACAAGCAGCAGTGGGAGACCTATCTCGACAACGTCGCCAAACACCTCGGCGCCGAGCTGGTGGAAATCGAGGTGGCCGGGCTCGACCTGGGCGATCAGATCGAAACCGAATGGGTGCCGCTGCTCGGGATCAGCTACGATCCCAAGGACGACGTGGTCTCCGTGGCCGTGGAGGGTGCCGAACACCTGGTGCAGAAGCCCGCCGAGATCGTGGTCGAGGACGGCGTGGACGGCCTGCACTGGATCGACATCAAGGACGGCGACGGCCACCAGCACATCGTGCGCCTGCGCACGCCCCTGGCCCTTCCGGCCGGTTAATGCGCCACCCAGGGTAGGAGCGGCGCCCTCGCCGCGACCATGCAGTCGCCGGCCCTTTTTCCGTGGCCCTGCATGGTCGCGGCGAGGGCGCCGCTCCTACTGGATACATTCACCGTTGTTCAGACCAGCGCGCCGCTTTTCGGCAACCATCCCGGTCAGGCGTTCCACCGCTCGATAGAAGCGAGGCAGATCGTCGCCGCAGCGCGCCAGCAGGCGGGCGAAGCCGGGCACGAGATCCCGGTAGGTGCCCACCAGCGCCAGATGGGCGTTGTTCAGATCTTGGGCCATCCAGGCATCCCAGGCCGTGGTGCCCGCGCGTTTTCTCCAGGCGGCATATTCCTCGCGCAGGCGCCGGAATTCGGCGCGCTTGGCCTCGCGCATGGCCGCCTCGGGCAGATCCCGCGCATACACGGCCGCAAGGCGCGCCCGGGCGCGGCGGAGCAGGGCGGTGAACTCGCGCCGCCATTCCAGGCGCTTGCGGTAGGCCGCCTGCAAGGCCGGATCGGCGCCGCTGTGCCGCAGCCAGCGGCGCGTGCCTTCCTGGGCAACGAAACTGGCGAACGCCTCGTTGAAGGCGCCGTCGTCCGCCACGTAGAGGCGGCGGTGGGCCAGTTCGTGAAACAGGATTTCCGCCCGCAGGGCGCGATCCCGGTAGAGCATGGTGTTCAGCAGGGGATCGTCGAACCAGCCCAGGGTGGAATAGGCGCGCGCGCCGGCCACGTACACGTCCTGGCCCTCGGCGGCCAGCTTCTCGGCAAGTTCCCGCGCCTGCGCTTCGTGGAAATACCCGCGGTAGGGGACGCAGCCGGTGATCGGGAAACACCACTGGCGTGGCGTGAGGGAAAAGGGATCGGTGGCGATCACGTTCCACACCGCGTAGGGCCGGCCCAGGTCGGCATAATCGCGGTAACTGCCGTCGTCGGGCAGCCCCAGGTGGCGGCTGGCGAAGCGCCGGGCTCCGGCCAGGTCTAGCAGGGCCTCGCGGGTCGCCGGTTTCAGGGCCGGATCGACCAGCACCGCGGAAAGCGGGCGGGCGCGGTTGAGCAGATCCGCCTGGCCGGCGACGAGCTGCGCATAATAGCCCAAGGTCGAACAGCCCCCCAACAGCGCCGCCGCAAGCAGCAACCAGAGGCCTTTCGCCCGGAACGCAAAAGCGGTCATTCATCCTCCCCCGATGACTGCCGATACAGTACCATCCCCAAAGCCCGCAACCGAGCCCGCGCATGGACAAGCCACACCGCCAGCATCCCCGGCCGCTTCTCGATACGGTCCTCTCCCGGGCCGGGGAGATCATCCTCGGCAAGCCCCGGGTGCTGCGCCTTTCCCTGGCCACCCTGCTGGCCCGCGGCCATCTGCTGATCGAGGATCTGCCCGGCGTGGGCAAGACCACCCTGGCCCATACCCTGGCGCGGGTGCTGGGCCTGGGCTTCACCCGCGTGCAGTTCACCTCGGATCTGCTGCCGGCCGACATACTCGGCGTGTCGGTCTACGAACAGGAGGCGCAGCGCTTCGTCTTCCATCCGGGGCCCGTCTTCAGCCAGGTCCTGCTGGCCGACGAGGTCAACCGGGCCACACCCCGCACCCAGAGCGCCCTGCTGGAGGCCATGGCAGAGCGCCAGGTGAGCCTGGAAGGGGAGACCCGACCGCTGCCCGAGCCCTTCTTCGTCATCGCCACCCAGAATCCGCTGCAGCAGGTGGGCACCTTCCCGCTGCCCGAATCCCAGCTCGACCGCTTCCTGATGCGCCTGCGCCTCGGCTACCCCGACGCCGCGGCTGAACGGGAGCTGCTGGCCGGGCGGGATCGCCAGCGGCTCCTCGAGGCCATCGAACCGGTCCTGGACGCCCCCACGCTGCTGGCCCTGCAGGAACGGGTGGACGGCATCCACGTCTCCGGCGCCCTGCTCGACTACCTGCAGGCGCTGATCGCCGCCAGCCGCGAGCTGCCGGGGATCGCGGTGGGGCTCTCGCCCCGGGCCGGACTGGCGCTGCTGCAGGCCGGCAAGGCCTGGGCCCTGCTGGAAGGGCGGGATCACCTGCTGCCGGACGACATTCAGGCGGTGCTCCCGGCCGTGGTCACCCACCGCCTGCGGCCCGCCGACGACAGCCGGGAAGGCGCCGAACACCTGGCCCGGGAACTGCTCGAGATCCCCGTGCCCTGAGATCATGGCCGCCCCGACCCTGCGCCAGCGTTTCTCCCCGCGCCGCTTCCTCCGGGGCCTCGGACCGGCCGCCGGCCCGCACCGGACCCGCGCCGGCAACGTCTACATCCTGCCCACCCGCAGCGGGTTCGGCTTCCTGGTGGTACTGGCCCTGATGCTCACCGGGGCCATCAACTACGGCAACGGCCTGGCCTTCGCCTTCACCTTCCTGCTGGCCAGCGTGGCCGTTACCGGCATCGTCCACACCTGGCGCAACCTGCACGGCCTGACCATCCGCGTCCAGCCCGCCGCGCCGGTGTTCGCCGGCCGGACGCCGCAGCTGGCCGTGATCATCGACAACCCCGGTCCCCCGCGCCCGGCCCTGGAGATGGATCTGCGCGGCCGCAGGCACCCCGTGCGCCTGACCGCCGGCGGAGGACAGACCGTGGCCCGGCTCGAACTGCCCCCCGGCGGCCGCGGCAGGCACCCCATGCCGGCCTTTGAGGTAAGCACTCGCTATCCCTTGAGCCTCTTTCGCGCCTGGACCATCGTCCACCCCTCGGCCCACTATCTGATCTGGCCCGCGCCGGCGGAGCGGGCCCCGTCACCGCCCGAGGGCCATGCCACACCCGGCGCGGGCAGTGCCGCCGCCAGCGGCCGGGACGACTTCGCCGGCCTGCGCGACTACCGGCGGGGCGATTCCCTGCATCACGTGCACTGGAAGGTTTCGGCCCGCCAGAGCAGCCTGGTGGTCAAGACCTTCCACGGCCGGCGCAGCGACGAGATCCGCCTCGACTGGGCGGCCCTGGCCCCGGCCGACGGGGAGACCCGCCTGCGCCTGCTGACCCGCCAGCTCCTCGATGCCGAAGCCCGGGGGCTGCGCTACGCCCTGCGCCTGCCCGGGGTGGAGATCCCGGCGGGGCGGGGAGAGGCCCATCGCCACCGCTGCCTGGAACGCCTGGCCCTGCACCGCCCATGAACATCCTGCCGCTTCAGCGCCTGCTCGGCCGGGTTCCCCGCCACGCCCGGCTCCTGCTGCTGGGCCTGGCCATGCTCGTCGGCCCGCTGCTGCCCGAACTGCCCGCTTGGCTGGGGCTGGTGATCGTGGCGCTGCTGCTGTGGCGCCTGGCCCACGATGCCGGCCAGGTGCGCCTGCCCGGTCGCCTGCCCCTGAGCCTGCTGGTGATCGCCGTGATCGGCGGGCTGTTCCTCACCCATCACACCCTGGTGGGCCGCGAGGCCGGCAGCGCCCTGCTGCTGTTCCTGGTGGTGGCCAAGCTGCTGGAGATGCACCGCCGGCGCGACGTGTTCGTGGTGCTGTTCCTGGCCGACTTCCTGCTGGTGGTCGGCTTCCTGTTCCATCAGTCCCTGATCTACAGCCTGTGGATGCTGGCCACCCTGGGCGTCCTGCTCGCCACCCAGGTGCACTACGCCCGCCACGCGGAAGGGGAGGGAAGCGCCCCCGTCGGCCCCGATCTGCTGCACGCCGCGCGCCTGCTGCTGCAGTCGGCGCCGCTGGCGATCCTCCTGTTCCTGCTCTTCCCGCGGCCTGATTCGCCCCTGTGGGGCATGCCCGACGCGGGCGCCGCGGCCCGCACCGGGCTCTCCGACACCCTCTCGCCCGGCCGGATCAGCCAGCTTGCCGACGACGACTCGGTGGCCTTCCGGGTGCGCTTCGAACGCGGGATCCCGCCTCCCGCCCGTCTCTACTGGCGCGGCCCGGTGCATGCACGCTTCGACGGGCGCACCTGGTACGCGCCCCGCCACCCGGTGCCGGCCATCGAAGCCGTCGATCTGGAACTGCGCACCCTGAGCCGGCCCCTCGTCTACACGGTGACCCTCGAGCCCCATCAGCGCCGCTGGCTGTTCTTCCTCGAGGCGCCCCTCTCGGTGCCGGTGGATGCCATCATCACCGCCGATCGTCAGATCACCGCGCCCCGTCCGGTGCGCGAACGGATCCGCTACCAGGGCATCTCTGCCCTGCGTTACCGGCTGGAAGCGGACACGCCTCCCGGGCCGGCCTGGCTCGATGTGCCCGAAGCCGCCGCGCCCCGAGCCCGGGCCTGGGATCGCGAGCTGCGCGCCCGCCATCCCGACGACGGGGCGCTGATCGAGGCCCTGCTGGCCCACTTCCGCCGCCAGCCCTTCTACTATTCCCGTCAGCCGCCGCCCACCCACGGCGATTCGGTGGACGGCTTCCTGTTCGACACCCGTACCGGCTTCTGCGAGCACTACGCCTCCGCCTTCGCCGTGCTGCTGCGCCTGGCCGGGATCCCCGCGCGGCTGGTCACCGGCTACCAGGGCGGCGAGCCCAATCCCCTCGACGACTATCTGATCGTGCGCCAGTCCGATGCCCACGCCTGGGTGGAGGCCTGGCTGCCCGGCCAGGGCTGGACCCGCTTCGATCCCACCGCGGTCATTCCCCCCGAGCGGATCCTGGAAACCCCGGAGCGCCTGCGCGACCGGCGCGGCGCGGCGGATCCGGCCCGCCAGGCCCACGGCTGGCTGTGGCGCACCCTGAGGCAGGCGGGCTTCGCCTGGGACATGCTCAACAACCGCTGGAACCAGTGGGTGCTGGGCTACGACCGCGGCCGCCAGACGGCCCTGTTCCGCCGCTTCGGCCTGGACCCCACCGACTGGCGCGCGCTCGCCGCGCTGCTCGGCGGCCTCGCCGCGGCGGGCATCGCCCTCCTGCTGGCCGGCCTGTGGTGGCAGGCGCGGCGCCGGGAAGATCCGGACCGGCGCCTGTGGCAACGCTTCTGCCGCCGCCTGGACCGCCACGGCCTCACCCCCCGGCCCGGCGAGACGCCACGGGCCTTCGCAGCGCGCGCCGCCCGCCACCTTCCCGAACGATCGCGGGCCATCCTCACCATCACCGACCGCTACCTGATTCTGCGCTATGCCAGGAGCGACGCCTCTGCATTGCGGCGCGAACTGCGCCAGCGCATCCGCCGTTTCTGATTACCGCTCCGGATTCCCCGGGCACATGGATTGTCCGCCATCACCCAGGTCGGGCTTCAGCCCGACACCGCCGAAAATGCATTGTCGACCTGATACCCAGGGGGCACACCGAGGCCGATCTACTTGCCGGTCTTGCGTTCCGGAAACGAAAACGGCGCCGGGATGCTCACGCATCGCGGCGCCGTCTGGCCGGGGATGGCCCGAAACTTCGCGGGTTCATCCCTGAACCGAATCCCTCCCTGTGATGAAAAGCCTAACCCACGATACGGTTCATGCCAATTCTGTCACTGACAAACTGTGACAGCCATCACGGAGATTCCGGGTTTTGTTCCGTCAGGGTGCCGGTTCGATGGTCACCCGGTAGCGGAAACGGGCGCTGATCTCATGATAGCCTTGACGGTATTGCCCGTATCCCCCCTTGCTCCACAGCATCGGGGAGAAATAGTCGAAGCTGCCGGTGAAACCAGCACCCGTGGCACTCCCGTTCGAGGCCACCAGACTCAGGATGTGACCGCGATACCGGGCACCCTTGTACACCTGCGTTCCATTTTGCACGGACGGCGGCCGGTTGTTGGCCCAGCTCGTGTAGATCCCTTCAATCTGCGAGGTTCCGTCCCGGTCCTGGGAGCCCCAGCCGTCGTCGTAACAGAAAACGGCGACATAGGGCCTGCGCTTGTACACCGTGCCGTCATCCAACTCGGTGAGGATGGACTGGATGTTGAAGCAGGAGCCGGCGGTGGCAGGAATGACGATGGAACGCTCGGAGCCGGGATCGGCGGCCAGCACCTTGCCGCCCCCCGTCTCCGCCCAGGGATTGTTGTCATACCGCTTGTACAGCAGGTTCTGCCAGCTGCCGTTCTGCCCGGAGTTCAGCACCATGTCCCAGGCGTATTCGCAGGTATAGTTGCCCTCGTAGCACACGTCCGTGATCAGGCTGATGGCCTTGACCGTGACCTTGACGGAACTGCCGAGAAACTGGCTCGTCGACTGGCTCGAATGGTGCCACTTGCCGTTCACGCGCACCAGCACGCGATAGCTGCGCTCCTGCTCGTCGCCCGGCACCGAACGATTTTCCGAAGTGAAGCGCTGGCCGGGCGTGATGGGCGAGCTCTGATAATCATAGCTGTTGCTGACGACCTTCCAGCAATCCGTCCGGCCATCACAGGCCAGGCTGGAGTTGAGCGCCGGCGAGACGCCATCCGCCGGCAGGGCGCGCAGGGGCAGGGCCTGGCCCGGCAACGCGACCTGCTCGAGCAGCACCACGGCGTAATCGTTCACCCCGTCTCCCGCGCCGGGATTGGGCACGTCGAAGCTGATCTGCGTGTACGGGTCGCCCTGCGTGTTCAGTTGGTTCGCGCTCGGCTTCGTCGAAGTCATGTTGCTGACGTCCAGGTTCAAGGTCTGGAAGGGCCGGGCATCCACGTCATCGGTCAGCCAGTCCCCGTCGGTGTCCTTGCGCCCGGCATCGGAACGGTTGACCCGCTCGGTCCCGTCATCGATGCCGTCCCCGTCGCTGTCGGCAACCACCGGATTGGACCTGGCGCGGTACGTCGTGGAGACGATCTTGACGCGATCCCCGTACAGCGATTCCACCTCCTGGCCATCGAGATACAGCGTCTGTTTCCTGGCGCTGTCGTCATAGACCAGCGCCACATGGTGCCAGTTTCCGTCGTTGACGACGTCCGCTGATTTCATCGGCTGGGTGTTGTCCCCCCAGATCAGCCCATAGAGATGGCCATCGGTTCCCACATAGACGGCCGGCGTGTACCACCACTCGTATTCCTTGCCGTACGAGAAAATCACGCCGCTACCGGTGGTGCGAAACCGAGCCTCCAGCGTGATGCTGTCCGGGAGCATGAAGGCGGCGTTGGGTACGGTCAGCGTGTCGTCGACACCGTCCAGCCGATAGAAGGAACCGAAGGCGCTGTTGGCAGGATGGGCAACCACGATGCTGCTCGCGGTCCCGCTACCGGTAATGTAGCGTACCGCCAGATCGTAACCGTTACCGGTGACGTCCGGTCCCACTCCGTCGGTGCCGGAAAACGACATGTTGCCGGCACCATCGATGACGTTGTCCATCGGCCAGTAGGCCTTCAGGTTGGCGGAGTAGGGGGAGCTCAAGGGCTGTGCCATGTCGCCCTGGATGTCCGCGGCGGTCCGCGCCACGTCCCAGAAGCGCACTTCGTCCAGATCCCCGTTGAAGGGAAACCGGCTGACGTTATTCGCAGCAGGCCAGTACGTCGCCCGGCCGTTGCCAATGCCGTTCCTGATCGGTTGATCGCTATCCGTGATCGCCACGTCCCATCCGGCCAGCTCGCTGCCGTCCAGGATCCCATCCCCGTCCGTATCCGGGTTCGCCGGATCGGTCTGAAGGGCGATTTCCGTGTTGCGCAGAAGTCCGTCCTCGTCCCCGTCATCGATGTAACCCATGATCAGCACGTCACCCGGCTTGATCCGGATCGCGTCGAAGCTGCTCTGGGTGAAGGTCAACGCGTCGGGATAATCCGCGGTCGGACCCTGCGCATCGTAGATCGTCTCCCTGATGGTGAGCCCGTCGCTGCTCACGTGCAGGGCCATCCAGAAGGACATCTGTGCCGAAGAAGCGCTCACGTCGCGCACCTGGATCACCTTGCCGGCGTCGGCCGTGTAGGTGATCTTCAGCATCTCCAGGATTTCCGCCAGCGTCTTGTACGAGCGGCTGTCATCGGTCACCACGGCCACCTGATAGGTTTCCGTGGGCCGAACTCCGGCATAGTCGACGATGATCTTCGCCGTGCGCCCGTCCAGGTTGATCTGGTTGAAGGCGAATGGCGTGCCATCGGCGCGCACCAGCTCGGCCGTGCTCACGTCCACGTCCAGTCCCGTGGAAGCCAGGAGGCTGTTGCCCGTGCCCACGTCGAGGGCGTCGTTGCTGAACACCATCACCCCGCTGCCGGTTCCCGCCTCGAGGGTGATGCCGGGGAAGCTCCCGCCGCCGTCGAAATTCAGCGTGCCCACGTGGCGCCACAGATCCCCCGCCTTCAGGTAGCTTGCCACCAGCGACAGGTTGTCAAGCCGGAAGGGCACGTTGCCGTCGTTGAAGACGCGGATCGCCGTGCTCAGGCGTGCCCCGGTCTGCGTCACGCTGTTGCTCGTGGCGTACTGTTCCGATTCCGTGCGTGTCAGGGTGTTGGTGCGCTGTTGCGATTCGCTCCAGTAATAGGAAGAGGACTGGGTCTGCTTGGTGTCCTTGGTGGCGGAATAGTTGACGTAGGCGCTGCCTGCCGCCGCGCTGGCGCTGGCGCTGGGACCGACGACGCTCATGGGCACGCCATTGGAAAAACCGGCCTTGGCTCCGGCATAGGCCCCGGCCACGTTCGCCCCCGCGTCCAGTTTCTCCTTCTCCCGCACCTCCAGGGTATAGGACTGCCGGCCGCCCCGGGTCGTCGTGGTGACCGTGGTATCCGTCGCCGTCTGGCTGGAGCTGAAACTGCGAACCGTGCCCGAAGTCGTGGTGAAGTTCATTTTCACGTCGGGCAGATCGACGATCTCCACCCGCAGCTTCGGCAGGTCGGCGATCAGCGGGTTGAAGCGGTAATTGTTGCTCTGGGGGTCGAAGGCCAGATCCACCACTTCCTGGTAGTCGCTCAGGGTGTCGCCGTCCGTGTCCGCAATGCGCGGGTTGGTCCCGTATACGTTCAACTCTTCCAGGTCGGTCAACCCGTCACCGTCCGTGTCCGTCTGCGGATCCGCCTGGGCCAGCACCACGATGGTCACCGTGCCGTTGGCCACGTTGCCGTCGGCATCGGTCACCTGAAAATTGAACACGTCCTTCCCCGAGAAACCGGGATTCGGCGTGTACCGGACGGTGATCTCCTCACCACTCATCGGCCCTGTCAACACGCCGTTGGCCGGCTGGCCGAGAATCTGAAATTGCTGGCTGGCACCGGCATCCGACCGCGCCCTGATCGTGATATCGATCGCCGTGTCCAGCGTGGTGGTCACCGTCTTGGAATTGGCATTGGCACTGTCCGAGGCCGCCGACGCGGTCACGGTGGCTGACGGCGTTCCACCGCCACAGCCCGCCAGCAACGTGACGGCCAACAGTCCCATGATCAATTCACGGGAGTACCGCTTGATAAACCTGTGCATGGTATTGCTCCGGGTGTTTTTGCTTGTTCTTCGGCAGCCTCCGGCTCACGGCGCAACGCTCGGAACCCGAATTGACAAGAGGCCATCTTCTCCCGGATATTCTAGGTGGCGGAAAACGGCAGAAGAATTCACCAAAGTCAACAATCGCCTCTGACTTTGGTCAGAGGGCCAAGCTCGCCGTCCACGGGTCGGCAAGCACGATTTGGGCGCTGACTCCTTATCCAAAAACACCAAAGACACCTGGCACATGAACTTACTCATCGCAGACGATCACGGTCTCTTTCGCGACAGCATGGCGGTATGGCTGCAACAAATCGATGGTGACATCCGGATTCACCTCGCCGACGGCCTGGACCGGCTCACTCGAATTCTGGAACAGGAGGGCGACTTCCACCTGGTGATGCTCGATCTCGGAATGCCGGGCATGCGCGGTGCCCGGAGCGTCAAGACACTCTGCCAGAAATACCCGGCGATCCCGTTCGTCGTGGTTTCCGCAGACGAGACGCCGCTGACCATCCGCTGCTGTCTCGATGCCGGCGCCAGAGGCTATGTGACCAAGTCGTCGGAGGGAGGGGTCATTCTCGAGGCCGTGCGCAAGGTGCTCGCCGGCGGGATGTACGTGCCGCCGGCGGCATCGCGGGAATTCGCCGAGCAGGCCGAATTCAGCGAAAGGCAGATGCACCTGCTGGGTTTGCTGGCAAAGGGACTGAGCAATCGCGAAATTGCCAGTCAGATGCACCTGTCGGAGGGCACGGTGAAACAGTATGTTTCCAAAATCCTGCGCATCCTGGACGTGGACAACCGCATGCAGGCCGGCATCCAGGCGCGCAAGCTGCTAGGGCTGGACAACAGCTGAGCAGGCGATGGCGTGCCGCAGGGTGGCCGCGGGTACCGGTTTGTGCAAGAGCACGTGGCCTGCCGCCTGCACGCTTCTCTCCACGCCTTCAGCGGTATCACCGCTGATGATGATGGCCGGTATCGATGCCGAAAAGTACTCGTGCACCTGCTTGACCGCCTGTAGCCCGTTGCTGTTCTGCCGCAAACGGTAATCGCTGATCACCAGATCCGGTGTCGGGTATTTGGCTGAATGGAGGGCTTCGCGCAGGGATTCGACCCCATCCACGGCCAGCAACTCGCATCCCCACTGTCTCAACAAGACGCGCATGGCATCCCGCACACCGGCCTCGTCTTCGATGAGAATGACGAACAGGCCACTGATATCGGCAATCAGCGCCTCCGGGTCGTCCGTTTCCGCATTGCCGTGCCTGTCGAGGATCCCCGGCAGGCTCAGGCGGAAACAGCAGCCTTCTCCCGGCGTGCTGGCCAGATCCAGATCGTGCTGCAAGAGGGCCGCCAGACGCCGGACGATGGCCAGGCCGAGGCCCAGGCCCTTGTTGCGATCCCGTTCCGGATTGTTCAACTGATAGAATTCCGAGAACACCTTTTCCTGTTCGTCGAAAGGGATCCCCTTGCCGTCATCCTGGATCATCAACACCACCGTCTCCCCGCGGCTCTCGGCCTGCATGCAGATCCGGCTTGCCTGGCTGTGTTTGCAGGCATTGCTGATCAGATTGCGCAACAACCGGCTCAGCATGAGGGGATCGGTGTCCACCAGCAGGCCCGGCGCCTCGACCGTCATGGAGATGTTTTCCTTTCCGGCCTGTTCGGCGAATTCTTCGGCAATGTTTTCCAGCAACAACCGGATGTTCACCGCCTCACGGTTGATACTGACTTCCCCGGCGTCCAGACGGGACATGTCCATCAACGCACTCAGCAGGCTGTTCAGGGCGGAACTGGCCGCCCGGCTCTTTTCCAGCAGGGTGTGTTGTTCTTCACGGGTGAGCAGATTGGCGAGCGCCCCCAGGTACAGATCCATGGCATGCAGGGGCTGGCGCAAATCGTGACTGGTTGCGGCCAGAAACCGGGACTTGTCGGTATTCGCCTGCTCCGCACGTTCCTTCTCGGCCCGCAGGTTCTCCAGCAGGTGCAGGTTCTCGAACCGCAGGCGGATCGAGGCGGCCAGATTGCGATTCACGTTGACGGCATAACCGAGATTGACACCGAGAAACGCCAGTACCAGATAACCCGCATACAACAGCACGTTGCTGTGGCTCATGAACATGACCAGCGCCAGCGGCAACATGGCCAGGGTGGAAAAGCCCACGTAGGCCGGCATGAACGACGAGAGGGGCACCAGGGCACCGGCCGTCATCCCGGCCAGAACGAGCGTGATCAGCAGCACGGAGTCGTACTGATCCGGCTGCATGAGGATCACGGCGATCGAGCCCCAGAGCAGGCCGGACAGCGTCGACGTCATGGCGAACAACAGGCCCCACGCAACCACCTGCCGGCCTTGCGGGTCCACCTTGTGGAATCGTCTCACCATCCCCGCGCGGGCGAGCGTCAAAACCAGGTTGACGGCAATCCAGCCGAGCAGCAACTCCCGGTCCGCCCGCTCCCACATGAAAAACAGCACCACGAACATGACGAACACGATGCCCAGGAACACGAACCGGGACTGTTCGAACAGGATCCGTATCTGTTCACGGCTGATGGCGTTGTCGTAGCGCTCCGTCAGATGCATGTCTGCTCCCCGTGGCTCACTTGCCGATGCAGAAGCTCGCGAAGATCCGGCCGAGCAGGTCGTCGGCCGTCACTTCACCGGTGATCTCGCCGAGCGCCTGCTGGGCCAGGCGCAGTTCCTCGGCCAGCAGTTCGCCGGCACGCTCCTCCCGCAGGCGCCGCCAGCCTGACTCGATGTGGCCGCGGGCCCGGGCCAGGGCGTCGAGGTGCCGGCGGCGGGCCATGAACACGCCCTCGCTCTGGCCCTGGTAGCCCACCTGGACCTTGAGCGCGTCGCGCAGCAGCGACAGACCGGCGCCGGTTCTGGCCGAGAGGCACAACACCGGGCCGTCCCGGGTTTCGAGCCAGCCGGGTTCCGTGCCGGAGAGGTCGATCTTGTTGCGGATCCTGAGGATCGGCGGGCCTGCCGGCAGGCTCTCGAGGATCTGCCGATCGGCGGCGGTGAACCCCGAACGGTCGTCCAGCAACAGGAGGATGCAGTCGGCTTCGCGCAGGGCTTCGCGGGTGCGACGGATCCCTTCGCGCTCCACCGGATCGCGGCTCTCGCGCAGGCCGGCGGTGTCGAGTACGTGCAGGGGCAGGCCGTCGATGTGGATTTCCTCCCGCAGCACGTCTCGGGTGGTACCGGGAATGTCGGTGACGATGGCCGTCTCCCTCCCCGCCAGGGCGTTGAGCAGGCTGGACTTGCCGGTATTGGGCTGGCCGGCCAGGACGATGCGCATGCCCTCGCGCAGCAGGCTCCCCTGACGGGCGCTGGCCTGCACCCGGTCGAACTCTCCGAGCAGGTGGCGGATTTGCTCGCCGATCCGCTCGTCGGCCAGGAAGTCGATCTCTTCCTCGGGGAAGTCGATGGCCGCCTCCACGTACATGCGCAGCTCGGTGAGGGCTTCCACGGTGGCGTGCACCCACTCGGAGAACACGCCCTGGAGGGATTGCATGGCGCTGCGCGCCGCCTGCTCGGAACCGGCCTCGATCAGATCGGCGATGGCCTCGGCCTGGGCGAGATCGATCTTGTCGTTGAGGAAGGCCCGCTCGGAAAACTCGCCCGGACGGGCCGGACGGGCGCCGAGTTCCAGGGCCGCTTGCAGGATCCGATCCAGCACCACGGGGCCGCCATGCCCTTGCAGCTCCAGCACGTCTTCGCCGGTGAAGGAATGGGGAGCGGCGAAGTACAGGACGATCCCCTCGTCGAGAATCTCACCGGCCGGATTGCGTATGGGCAGGAATTCGGCACGCCGGGGTTCGGGCACGCGGCCCAGCATGGTCGCCGCGATCTCGCGGCTGCGGGGCCCCGAGATCCGCACGATGCCGACCCCGCCGCGGCCCGGCGGGGTGGCGATGGCGGCGATGGTGTCGGTACGTGCGCTCACGAGCTTGCGGCAGGAATGCCCGCCGCCGGGATCAGTCCCTGATCACCTTGTGGGTGATGTACCACTGCTGCACGATGGACAGGCTGTTGTTGACCACCCAGTAGAGGACCAGCCCAGAGGGGAAGAACAGGAAGAAGAAGGTGAAAACGATGGGCAGGAAGCTCATCACCTTGGCCTGGATGGGATCCACCGGCGCCGGGTTCAGTTTCTGCTGGATGAACATGGTGGCGCCCATCAGCAGCGGCAGCACGAAATAGGGATCCCTGGTGGAGAGATCCTTGATCCAGAGGATCCACGGCGCCTGGCGCAGTTCCACCGATTCGAGCAGCACCCAGTAGAGGGCGATGAACACCGGGATCTGCACCAGGATCGGCAGGCAGCCGCCGAGGGGGTTGATTTTCTCCTTCTTGTACAGCTCCATCATGGCCTGGTTGAGCTTCTGCTTGTCGTCGCCGTAGCGTTCCTTGAGGGCGGCCAGGCGCGGCTGCATCTTGCGCATGTGGGCCATGGACTTGTAGCTGGTCTCGGAAAGCTTGTAGAAGGTCAGCTTCAGCAGCATCGTGAGAATCACGATGGCCCAGCCCCAGTTGCCTATGATGGCGTGGATCTTCTCCAGCAGCCAGAAGATGGGCTTGGCGATGATGGTGAGAATGCCGTAGTCCACCGTCAGCTCGAGCCCTGGCACCACCTTTTCCAGCAGATGCTGGAGTTTCGGGCCGACGAACAGCCGGTTGACCAGCTCCCGGCTCTCACCCGGCGCCACCACGGTTTCCTCCAGGTGCTTGATTCCCAGGATATACCGGTTTTCGGGCAGGGAAAGGGAATAGAAATTCAGGTGTGCATCCTGTGGTGGAATCCAGGCGCCGAGAAAATAGTGCTGGCTCATGGCCACCCAACCGCCGGTCACGGTCTTGTTCACGGGCGTTTCGGCCATTTTCTTGAAGGGAATCTTCTGGTACTTGTCCTGGCTGTCGTAAATGACCCCGCCAGTATAGGTATAGGTATGACCAATACCGGCCTTCGTGGTCTCGCCGCTGCGCTGCAACTGTTCATAGTGGAAGCCGTGCCAGCGCCGGGAGGTCGGATTTTCGACCATTTCCCGCAGTTCGATGAGGTAGTTGCCACGCCTGAAGGTATAGCGTTTCGTGAATCGCACGCCATCCGGACTCACCCAGACGAGATCCACGTCCAATGCATCCTGACCATCGGGCAACACATAACGCGTCTGATGCACCTGATAGCGTGTGGCATGCGTGGGGGCGGCCACCAGTGACCCGTCCGCCGACGGGGTGCGCTTGGCAAACCCGGACTGGGCCACGAACAGATGGGGGAGGGTGTCGTTCATGAGGCGGAAGGGCTTGTCCGGCTCGTCGACCGACACCGGATACTTGAGCAGATCCACGATTCGCAGATCCCCGCCGAAGGAGTCGATCACGGCGTGATAGACGTCGGTGCGCACCTCGATGCGATCCCCGTACTGCAGTACCCCGATCCGGGGCGCGGCGGCCGGCTTGGCCGTCGCCCGGGCGCGGGGCGCCTCCGGCACGCCACCCCTGCCGGCGGCCGGCACCCCCTCGACCCGGGGCGCGGCGTTGCCGGCGAGGGTCTGGTTCTGCGGGGGGGGCGGGTTCTGGTATTTCTCCCAGGCATCCCAGATCATGAACAGGATCAGGCCGAGGGCGACGACGAGCAGGAGTCTTTGGGTGTCCATCAGCAACCTTGGTGTTTTTCGATTTTTTCAGGGACGGGATCGAAGCCGCCTTCGTGCCAGGGATGGCAGCGGGCGATCCGGCGCAGCCCCATCCAGGCACCCCGCAAGGGGCCAAACCGGCGGATCGCCGTCTCGGCATATTCGGAACAGGACGGATGAAAGCGGCAGTTGTTGCCCAGAAAAGGGCTCAGCAGATAGCGATAGGCCTTGATGACGGTGATCAGGATGGTTCGCATCGCTTGCTCAGTTTCTGCCATATATCTTCCAGTTCACGGAAGATGGCGGCATTTTCCTTCGTTTGCACACCCGATCTGGCCATGACCACGAGATCCAGGCCACGCAGCAAGGTCAGGTGCTGACGGAAACTCTCGCGGATCAGACGCTTGATGCGATTACGGGCACTGGCCTTGCGGATCTGGCGCTTGGCAATCGCCAGGCCAAGGCGCGGTTCCGAACTGTCGTTGTGGCGGGCCAGAACCGTAAAGCTGGCGGAGTGCACCTTGATCGGCCGTTCGAAGACCCGTGTGAATTCCCCTGCCTGTTGCAGACGCCGCTGGCGGGTGAGGCGTCGGTCACGCTCTCCCGGAGACAAGCTCAGGCGCTGAGGCGCTTGCGGCCCTTGGCGCGGCGGGCGCTGATGATGGCGCGACCGGCACGGGTGCGCATGCGGGCACGGAAACCGTGATTGCGCTTGCGCTTGAGATTGCTGGGCTGAAACGTTCTTTTCATGGTCGGGATCCGTTGCGAGAGAGTGTTGGCCGGAGGCACTCCCGGCCGGTTTGAAAAGGCCCGCAACGATACTGCCCGCGGGCTTGACTGTCAAGGCCGGTGCCGTCCACCGGCCTGCCCACGAGCCCCGTGAGACGTTCGCCGGGATGTGGATAACTTCGGCCCCGCGGTATACACTGAACGACCCGGCCCGGCAGCCGGGCGCCGCATGCAAACTCCGCCAGTCGTCCACGTTATTCTCCGGGGGAAACCGTTTCGTGACCGTGTCGCTATGGGATCAGTGTCTCGATCGCCTGGAAGGCGAGCTCAATGCACAGCAGTACAATACCTGGATCCGCCCCCTGCAGGCTCACAAGACCACAGAAGGATTGAGACTACTGGCCCCGAACCAATTCGTCCGTGACTGGATAAACGACAATTTTCTTGAACGGATCCGGGAGATTCTCGCCGATATCGTCGGCGAAAAGGTACCTATCCGCCTGGAAATCGGAAGCCAGACGATCGTCTCGGACGATACCTCTGCAGGTACCTCGGGCACGACCACGCGCAACCCGCGCCACAACAGCACCCTCAATCCCAACTTCACCTTCGAAACCTTCGTCGAAGGCAAGTCCAACCAGCTTGGTCGTGCCGCCGCCATGCAGGTGGCCGAGAATCCCGGCAAGGGCTACAACCCGCTACTCATCTATGGGGGGGTCGGGCTGGGCAAGACGCACCTCATGCACGCCGTCGGCAACCTGATCCTCGAACACCAGCCCGACGCCAACGTGGTCTATCTCCATTCGGAACGCTTCGTGGCCGAAATGGTCAAGGCCCTGCAGCATAACACCATCAACGAATTCAAGCGTTTCTATCGCTCCGTGGATGCCCTGCTGATCGACGACATCCAGTTCTTCGCCGGCAAGGAGCGTTCCCAGGAAGAGTTCTTCCACACCTTCAATGCCCTCATGGAGGGCGAGCAGCAGGTGATCATGACCTGCGATCGCTATCCCAAGGAGGTGGATGGCCTGGAAGAACGCCTCAAATCCCGTTTCGGCTGGGGACTGCCGGTGGCCATCGAGCCGCCAGAGCTGGAGACCCGGGTGGCGATCATGAAGAAGAAGGCCCAGCTTTCAGGGATCGAACTGCCCGACGAGGTGGCCTTCTTCATCGCCAAGCGAATCCGCTCCAACATTCGCGAGCTGGAGGGGGCGCTGCGGCGGGTGATCGCCAACGCCCAGTTCACGGGCAAGCCCATCACCCTCGATTTCGCCCGCGAGGCCCTGCGGGATCTGTTGGCCATCTCGGACAAACTGGTTACCATCGAAAACATACAGAAGACCGTGGCCGAATATTACAAGATCCGGGTCGCCGATCTGCATTCCAAGCGACGGACCCGCTCCATCACCCGGCCGCGGCAACTGGCCATGGCCCTTTGCAAGGAGCTGACCAGCCACAGCCTGCCGGAGATTGGCGATGCCTTCGGCGGGCGTGATCACACCACGGTGATCCACGCCTGCCGAAAGGTGGAAGAACTGCGCGAAAGTGATCCGCGCACCAGCGAGGACTATGCGAACCTGGTGAGGATCCTGAGCACCTGACAGGCTGCCTGGAAACCTGTGGACAAGGCCGGTACAGAGTTGTGGAAAAACTGTGCGCAAAAACCACCTGCGAAAAATCCCCAGTTTGTCCACAGCTTGCTCGACCCTCGCCCCGGCACTTGCCAACAGCCTGAGAAGAATGACAAGGTATTGAAAACACAACAGAAAAGTCACTTTTCCACAGATCAGGATCGAGCTTGTAACAACAACAGGTTTGAAATATAAACATCTACTATCACAAGCGGACAGGACATCCATGAAGCTCACCATCCAGCGCGAAGATCTTCTGCGGCCCCTGCAAATCACCAGCAGTGTCGTCGAACGCCGACATACCCTGCCAGTGCTCTCGAACGTGCTGCTCTCGTTACGCAACAACAGTCTGCAGCTTACCGGTACGGATCTCGAAGTGGAGATCAACGCCCGGATCCCCATCGAAAGTGCCGAGGAAGGCGAGATCACTCTGCCTGCCCGCAAGTTTCTCGATATCTGCAAGGCCCTCCCGGAAGGTGCCAGCCTGGAGCTGAAAGTGGAAGAGGGCAAGGTCCTGATCCGCTCGGGCCGCAGCCGCTTCTCCCTCAGTACCCTGCCGGCCACCGAATTTCCCAACATCGAGCCCATCACATCGCCACTCGAGATCACCCTCAGCCAGAAGGATTTGCGCAACCTGATCGATCGCACCCAGTTCTCCATGGCCCAGCAGGACGTGCGCTATTACCTCAACGGACTGATGCTCGAATTCGCACCGGACCACCTTCGGGCCGTGGCCACTGACGGCCATCGCCTGGCCAAGTGCGACGCCAGCATCAGCCTGCCGGTTGCAGAGAATCGGCAGATCATCGTGCCTCGCAAGGGAGTTGCAGAACTTTCTCGGCTGCTCGACGATTCCGACACAAAAATCCGGATCAGCCTCGGTGACAACCATATCGCCATCGATCTGCCTGACGTGACTTTCACCTCAAAGCTCATCGACGGAAAGTTTCCTGACTACCAGCAGGTCATTCCGCAGAATCCCGACAAGATCCTCACCTGTTCTCGCCAGGCGCTGCATGAATCCTTTTCTCGCGCCTCGGTCCTCTCCAACGAGAAATACCGAGGCATGCGCCTGCAACTCGAAGGGGATCAGTTGCGCGCCACCGTGCACAACCCAGAGCAGGAAGAAGCGGTCGAAGAAATGCAGGTGGACTACCAGGGAGAGCCCTTCGAGATTGGCTTCAATGTCTCCTATTTCATCGATGCCCTGGCGGCCATCGATTCGGATGATGTCCGGGTCAAGTTCACCGACTCCAACCACAGCTGTCTGGTCGAGGGTGCCGATCAGGATGCCTGTCAGTATGTCATCATGCCCATGCGTCTCTGATCCCCAGGCATGATCATCAACCGGATGGACGTGCAGGGGGTGCGCAACCTCCGGGACGTCCATATCCAGCCGGCCTGTGGCGTCAACCTGATCAGCGGCGCCAATGCCAGTGGCAAGACCAGTCTTCTCGAAGCCATCCATCTGTTCGGACAGGCCCGATCCTTTCGCACCCAGCGCATCGGCAGCGTCATCAACCATGCCAGCGAATGTCTGCAGGTCACGGGTGAAGTGGGCGAGGCTGGCGGTACCACCCTGCATCGAATCGGCATCCGACGCTGTGCGCAACACACCCGCATCCGTCTCGATCAGCAGGACGTTCATCAGATATCCCGCATTGCCAATCTGCTGCCTCTCCAGCTTCTAACCCCCGAGAGCGGGGCCCTCCTGGAACAAGGCCCGTCGCAGCGGCGAAAATTCATCGACTGGGGACTGTTTCACGTGGAACATGCCTTCCTCGGTTCATGGCAGGCTTTCTCCCGGGCCCTGAAACAGCGCAATGCCGCTCTTCGTTGCGGTGAGGGGTCCGAACGGATCCGGATCTGGGACCAGGCCCTGATCGAAAACGGCGAGCGGATCACACGGCTGCGCCAGGAATATGTGGAATCGTTGCGAGATCCGGTTTCCGAGGTCTGTCGGCGTCTTCTCGGTTTCTATCCACAACTGCACTACCGCCAGGGCTGGCGGCAGGAGACGACGCTAGAGGATGCACTGGATGCTTCGCAGGAGAGGGATCGCCAACGTGGCATCACCACCGTCGGCCCGCAGCGCGCCGACCTGGCCTGTTTGGTCGAGGGAAAACCGGTTCAGGAGGTCTTCTCGCGCGGGCAGCTCAAGATGCTGGTGGCCGCCATGCGCATCGCCCAGGCAGGCCATCTCGCCAGAATCCAGCAGAAGCAGCCGATCTTCCTTGTCGACGATCTGGCCGCGGAGCTGGATCGGAAACACCGCCGGGTCTTGCTCGAGCTGCTTGCCGAGACGGGTGCCCAGACATTCGTCACGGCCACGGACCCGGAGCTGATCGACGTCTCACCCTGGCAGGAGCGTCGGGTGTTCCACGTGGAACACGGAAAAATCGCGGAAGTGGTATAATTTTTCACCACTTCACGGAGTGATTTCATGAGCGATTCAGGCAGTTACGATTCTTCCAGCATCAAGGTTCTCAAGGGCCTGGACGCGGTCCGCAAGCGTCCCGGCATGTACATCGGCGACACCGATGACGGCACCGGCCTGCACCACATGGTCTTCGAGGTGGTGGACAACTCCATCGACGAAGCGCTGGCCGGCCATTGCCGCAACATCGAGGTAGCCATCCATACCGACGGTTCGGTAAGCGTGCGCGACGACGGCCGCGGCATTCCCGTCGACTACCACGAGGAGGAGGGCCGTTCCGCTGCCGAAGTGATCATGACCGTCCTCCATGCCGGTGGGAAGTTCGACGACAACTCCTACAAGGTCTCGGGGGGCCTGCACGGCGTGGGCGTGTCTGTTGTCAACGCCCTGTCCGAATACCTGAAGCTCACCATCCGCCGGGGCGGGAAGAAGTACCAGCAGGAATACCGGCTGGGGGAACCCCAGGGCGAGCTGGCAGTGGTGGGGGAGACCGAGGGTACCGGCACCGAAATTCGCTTCAAGCCCAGCCCCGAAATCTTCGGCGACACCGAGTTCCATTACGACATTCTGGCCCGGCGCCTGCGCGAGCTGTCTTTCCTCAACTCGGGGGTGTGCATCACCCTTACCGACGAGCGGGACGACAAGCAGGACCGATTCATGTACGAGGGCGGCATCCGCGCCTTCGTCGAGCATCTGAACCGCAACAAGACGCCGCTCCACGAGCACGTTTTCTACGTGAATACAGAGAAGGACGGCGTGGGCGTTGAGGTGGCCATGCAGTGGAACGACTCCTACCAGGAGAACATCTTCTGCTTCACCAACAACATTCCACAGAAGGACGGGGGCACCCATCTGGCCGGTTTCCGCGCCGCCCTGACCCGCACCCTGAACAGCTACATCGAGAAGCAGGGCCTGACGAAGAAGCACAAGATCAACCCCACCGGCGACGACGCCCGGGAAGGGCTGGTGGCCGTGCTGTCGGTCAAGGTGCCGGATCCCAAGTTCTCTTCCCAGACCAAGGACAAACTGGTCTCCTCGGAGGTCAAGGGCATCGTGGAGTCGGTGGTGGCCGAGAAGTTCGGGGATTTCCTGCTCGAGCAGCCCAACGACGCCAAGGCCATCACCGCCAAGATCATCGAAGCGGCCCGCGCCCGCGAGGCGGCCCGAAAGGCCCGCGAAATGACCCGGCGCAAGGGCGCGCTGGACGTGGCCGGCCTGCCCGGCAAGCTGGCTGACTGCCAGGAGAAAGATCCAGGCAAGTCCGAACTTTTCCTGGTGGAGGGCGACTCGGCCGGCGGTTCGGCCAAGCAGGGCCGGGATCGACGCACCCAGGCGATCCTGCCCCTGAAGGGCAAGATCCTCAACGTGGAGAAGGCCCGTTTCGACAAGATGCTCTCGTCCGCCGAGGTGGGCACCCTGATCACCGCCCTGGGCTGCGGCATCGGCCGGGAAGAGTTCAACCTCGACAAGCTGCGCTATCACCGGATCATCATCATGACCGACGCGGACGTGGACGGCTCCCACATCCGCACCCTGCTGCTGACCTTCTTCTACCGGCAGATGCCGGAGCTGATCGAGAACGGCTATGTCTACATCGCCCAGCCGCCGCTGTACAAGGTGAAGAAGGGCAAGCAGGAGCGTTACGTGAAGGATGACGCCGAGCTCAACCAGTACCTGCTGCAGATGGCCCTGGACGGCACCGAACTGCACGTGACCGCCGACGCCCCCGCCATGAGCGGCCAGGCGCTCGAGACCCTGGCCCGGCAGTACGTGCTGGTGGGTGAGTCCATCGAGCGCCTGTCGCGGCGATTCCCGGCCCGCCTGCTGGAGAAGATGATCGCCATGCCGCCCCTGGACGACGGCGTCCTGGACGACTGGCAGCAGGTCCAGGCCTGGTTCGACGAGCTGGTTCGGCGTCTTGAGAGCGACGATTTGCGAGAAAAAATCCACGTCGATGTGCGCGAGCGTAGCGGCGAGACCGACAACTGGATCGCCACCATCTCCCTGACCCGTCACGGCATCACCTCGACCCGCGAGATGGATCGGGACTTCTTCGAATCGGGCGAATACGCCGCCATCCGCACCCTGGGCGAACAGCTCGACGGTCTGCTGGGGGAGGGCGCCTGGGTGCGGCGCGGCGAGCGGCGCCTGGAGATTGCCTCCTTCGGCCAGCTCATGGACTGGATCATGGAGGAGGCCAAGCGTGGCCAGCACATCCAGCGCTACAAGGGACTCGGAGAGATGAACCCGGAACAGCTCTGGGAAACCACCCTCAACCCCGAGACCCGCCGCCTGCTGCAGGTCCAGATCGAGGATGCCGTGGCCGCCGACGAGATCTTCACCACACTGATGGGCGATCACGTCGAACCCCGCCGGGAGTTCATCGAGGCCAACGCCCTCAACGCCTCGAATCTGGACGTCTGATGCGCGTGCATACCGCGGAAGGCTGATTTTTCCACCCTGTTCCGGTTTTTTCTCTGAGTTTTCGCCTATGAATACAGGTGTCGGCCCGCCGGGGACACTCTCCGCCGGGTTCGCGGACACCTGCGGCGAAAACGAGGAGGAAACGCCATGCGCATGCCACCGCTTGCGATACCCGTCCCGGTCGGAAACGGGAAGGCCGTCGAGAAAAGATCCGACTTTCCGCCCCTGCCCGAGGTGGTGGCGGAGTTCATGCAGGAGATGCTGGCCAAGGGCGGCCCGGAAGAGACGGACTATCCCCGCCTGGATGGCTGGTTCTCGGCGCTGGATGAATGGATAGCCAGGGGATTCTATAAGAGTGAGGACTTACCCTCAGTATGGAGGGCATGGCCGGAGCTGTTTCTCACCACCGACACCCTGCAGGGATTCGTGATCTCCCGTCCCCACGGTTATGCCGGCGACTTCGAGCTGATCGACCGCATGTACACGAGGTGGACCTCGCCGAACTCGGCCCTGGCGCGCTGGGACGCCTATGCCCACGCCCGACCCGCCTGCCAGTCGGTGCGCAACCGCAAGCGCTACTTCATCGACACCATGCTGGCCCTGCACGGGGCGAACGGATCAATTCGGATCCTGGACGTGGGCAGCGGCCCCGGACGGGACGTGCGGGAGCTCCTGGCGCGCAGGCCGGACGGAATCGAAGTGGACTGCCTGGATCAGGACGCCCGCGCACTCGAGCATGCCCGGCGGGTCATCGCCGACCTGGTGCCGGGCCGGGTGCGCTTCATCCACGCCAACGCCCTGCGCTTCGCCGCCAGCGAAACCTACGACGTGGTCTGGTCGGCTGGCCTCTTCGACTACCTCAGCGACCGCCTGTTCGTGCGCCTGCTCACCCGGCTGTTGCGCCTGACCCGCCGCGGAGGCGAAGTGATCGTCGGCAACTTCGGCGAAGACAATCCCTCGCGCCCCTACATGGAATTCGGCCACTGGTTCCTCAACCACCGCAGCGCCGAACACCTGACGGATCTTGCGCTCAAGGCCGGGGTGGGACCGGAGCAGGTACGCGTGGAACGGGAGCCGGAGGGGATCAACCTGTTCCTGCGGGTGGGGAAGTAGTGTGCAGGGGTGGAAATGACGCAGAGGGCGCAGAGACGCAGAGTTCGCAGAGTAAAGTTTTCGTTAGTGAATAAATACGCGACTTGCTGCAATTGCCAAGAAAAATTCTGTTGACCGTTGCAAGTAACTCACAAGCCTCCGTGCCCTCTGCGTCTCTGCGCCCTCTGCGTTCCTTCCACCAAGCCATGCAAAAAGACCGGCAAGCCGGTTGTTGCGATAGTGTGTCGGGATCAGGCCGCCGCGTCGGTGTCCAGTTCGGTGTGGTAGCGGACGACCCGTTCCACTTCGTTCTTCGAACCGAGGATCACCGGCACGCGCTGGTGGAGGTCCCTGGGCTGGATTTCCATGATCCGCTGGCGGCCGGTGGAGCTGGTGCCGCCGGCCTGTTCGATGATGAAGGACATGGGGTTGGCTTCGTACATCAGGCGCAGCTTGCCTTCGAGGCCCTTGCCCTTCATCTTCTCGTCGAGCGGATACATGAAGATCCCGCCGCGGGTGAGGATGCGGTGTACTTCGGCCACCATGGAGGCGATCCAGCGCATGTTGAAGTCGCGGCCGCGCGGGCCTTCGCTGCCGGCCAGGCACTCGTCCACGTAGCGCTTCACCGGCGGCTCCCAGAAGCGCATGTTGGAGGCGTTGATGGCGAATTCACTGGTGTCTTCCGGGATGGTCATGTCGGGGTGGGTGAGGACGAACTCGCCGATGTTCTGATCCAGGGTGAAGCCGTTGACGCCGTTGCCGGTGGTCAGCACCAGCATGGTGGAAGGCCCGTAGAGCGCATAGCCGGCGCAGACCTGTTCGGTGCCCGGCTGCAGGAAGGCCTCGGCGGAGGGATGGGTCTTGCACTCGCCGGGGCAGCGCAGGATGGAGAAGATGGTACCCACCGACACGTTGACGTCGATGTTGGAGGAGCCGTCCAGCGGATCAAAGGTCAGCAGGTACTTGCCGCGCGGGTACCTGGCGGGGATGGGATAGACCTCCTCCATCTCCTCGGAGGCCATGGCCGCCAGGTGGCCGGCCCATTCGTTGGAGCGCAGGAAAACGTCGTTGGAGATCACGTCCAGCTTCTTCTGATCCTCGCCCTGCACGTTCTCGGTGCCGGCGGCACCCAGCACGCCGACCAGCGCGCCGTGGTTGACCAGGTTGGAGATCACCTTGCAGGCGGTGACGATGTCGTTGAGCAGGGAGGTGAAGTCGCCGGTGGCGTTCTCGATGTGGCGCTGTTCTTCGATGATGAACTGGGTGATGGTGATGCGGCCGTCGTGCATGGGAAATCCTCGGTTTTTCTTGGCTGGCAGGGAAAAAGGCCGCGCAGTATATCAGTAAATACTGATACTGGAAACGGTCAAAAAATCGGGGAATTTCCGGGTTTTTTCAAGGATTTGCGGTGATCTGCCAGGAACTGGCGAGAACCTCAGGCTCGACCGATTTTTTTCATGATCGATTCGATCCAGGTCTCGGCATCGGCGAGGATGTCCTCCGGCTTGCGGCCCGCGGTGGCGATGGGCGGGCCGATGACCATGCGGATGGTGCCGGGGCGCAGCACGAACTGGCCCTTGCGCCAGAACTCGCCGGCGTTGTGGGCCACCGGCACCACGGGCCGGCCGCTCTCGGCGGCGAGAATGGCACCACCGATCCGGTAACGGATCCGCTTGCCCGGCGGCACGCGGGTGCCCTCGGGGAAGATCACCACCCAGATCCCGCGCCGCAGGCGGTCGAGGCCCTGTTCCACCACCTGTTCCACGGCCCGCCGACCGGCCTTGCGATCGATGGCGATGGGCCGCATGACCGCCAGGCCCCAGCCGAAGAAGGGGATCCACATCAGCTCGCGCTTGACCACGAAGGTCTGGGGCGGAAACACCAGTTGCAGGGCCATGGTCTCCCAGGTGGACTGGTGCTTGGAGAAGATGATGGCCGGCCCCTCGGGGATGTTCTCGCGGCCCTCGATGGTCCAGCGCACCCCGCACAGCCAGCGCAGCACGTAAATGTTGATCACGCCGTAGATCCGGATGATCCGGATCCGGGTTCGCAGGTGAAAGACGATCAGGAATACCGAAAAAAGAGCCACCAGCACGGTAAGCGTGGCCATGAACAGGTGAAAAAGGCTGCAGCGCAGGATCTGCATGCTCATTCCTCGTTCAGCAGGGCGGTGACGGCGGCGGCCAGATCCGCATGCACGGGGATCCCCTCGAGGTCGGCGGCATGCGCGGCCAGGGTGCGCTCGCCCTTGCCGGTGCGCACCAGGATCGGCCGGGCGCCCACGGCCAGGGCCGCCTGCAGATCCCGGTAGGAGTCGCCGATCACCGGCACGCCTTCCAGGCTGACACCGAAATGGGCGGCGATCCGTTCGTACAGCCCGGTGCGCGGCTTGCGGCAGTGGCAGCCGTCGTCGGGCGTGTGTGGACACCAGGCGATGTAGTCCACCGCGCCGCCGTGCTCGGCAAGCAGTTTCGCCAGCTTCTCGTGCATTGCCGCCAGCGTGGCCTCGTCGTAATACCCGCGCCCGATACCCGACTGGTTGGTGGCCACCGCCACCGTCCAGCCCGCCCGCTTCAGGCGGACAATGGCCGCCAGCGAGCCGGGCAGGGGCACGAACTCCTCGGGGGACTTGATGTAGTCGTCCGAATCCTCGTTGATGACGCCGTCGCGGTCGAGAATGATCAGTTTCATGGGGTTTGAAAGGACGAACGCAAAGGCACGAAGAATGCGAAGGTGGATCGATCTTGTAGGAGCGGCGCCTGGGGATTTCGCTTCTGCAAGGAATCAATCACTCCCGGAACTCCGAAACCCGGATCCGCCCGTTCACCATCTTCGCTTCCCGTTGCATGATCTTCTCCATCTTGGCCCAGAAGGCCTCCTTGAGGTCGAAGTCGGCGGAGATGGCGGTGCCGATGAGCAGGATGAAGAGATCGGCCGTTTCCTCGGCCAGCTTTTCCTTGCTCTTGCCCTTGGTCACGCAGGCGGCGATCTCGCCCAGTTCCTCGGCCATCAGGGCGATGCGATAGACCAGCTCCTCGCCGCCGGTGTTCCTGAAGTCGTGCTTGTCGTGAAAGGCCTGCACGGCGTCGAGCATGGCCTGGTAGGAATCCTTGTTCATGGCATCTGTCATGGTGTCATTTCCGTAGGAGCGGCGCCCTCGCCGCGACCGGTCGGTAGGGGGTGGCTGGGGTCGGGTAGCTGGGAAAACCCCGCTGTTCCCAGCTACCCGCTACACGGCCCCAGCTACCGCATAATCGCAGCGAGGGCGCCGCTCCTACAGGGTTTTGTCCTTCATTGCAGTTTCGCGATGTCCGCCACCTGCAGGAACAGCCTGTGCAGGTGGTTCAGCAGGGCGAGGCGGTTCTCGCGCAGGGCGGGGTCCTCGGCCATGACCATCACTTCGTCGAAGAAGCGGTCCACCGGTTCGCGGAGGGTAGCGAGCCGTTCCAGGGCGTCGGTATAGTCGCCGGCGTCGATGGCCGCCTTCACGTCGGCTTCGAGGGCGATGAAAGCCTCGAACAGGGTCTTTTCCGCGTCGTCCGTGAAGCGGTTCGGATCCACCTTTTCGGGCAGTTCGCCTTCCACTTTCCTGAGGATGTTGCCGATCCGCTTGTTGGCGGCGGCCAGGCTTTCCGCCTCCGGGAGCTGCCGGAAGCCGCTGACGGCGAGGACGCGGCGGTCGATGTCCAGCGGACGGGTGAGGCCGGTGGCGAGTACCGCCTCGAGTACGTCGGGGCGGATGCCGCGATCGGCATGGTAGGCGCGCAGCCGTTCGAGTATGAATTCGAGCACCGGCGCGATGGCCTGTTCCGCCTTGATCTCGGCCGGATAGCCGGTAACCGTGGCCTGCAGTAGTTCACGCAGATCCAGATCCAGTTCGTTCTCGATCAGGATCCGCAGCACGCCCAGGGCGGCGCGGCGCAGGGCGTAGGGATCCTTGTCGCCGGTCGGTGTCTGACCGATGGCGAAGATGCCAAGCAGGGTGTCGAGACGGTCGGCCAGGGCCAGGGCGCGGGCGGTGGGGTTCTCCGGCAGGGCATCGCCGGCGAAGCGGGGGCGGTAGTGTTGCTCGATGGCGGTGGCCACCTCGGCATCCTCGCCGTCGTGCAGGGCGTAGTAGCGGCCGATGATCCCCTGCAGATCCGGGAATTCGCCCACCATTTCAGTAAGCAGGTCGCACTTGCACAGCTCGGCGGCGCGGACGGCCTTGTCCCGGTCGCCGCCGATCTCGGCGGCGATGTGCGCCGCCAGGCGGGTGAGGCGCATGGACTTGTCGTAGAGGCTGCCCAGCTTGCGCTGGAACACCACCTGTTTGAGTTGTGGCAGCCGGGCGGCCAGCGGAGTCTTGCGATCCTGGTTCCAGAAGAATTCGGCGTCGGCGAAGCGGGGTCGGATCACCCGCTCGTTGCCGTCGCGAATCACGGCGGGATTGCGGCTTTCGATGTTGGCGACGGTAACGAACCAGGGCAACAGGGCGCCGGCCTCGTCCACCAGGTGGAAGTATTTCTGGTTGGCGCTCATGGTCGAGATCAGGGCCTCCTGGGGCACGGCCAGAAAGCGTTCCTCGAAGCGCCCGGCGATGGCCACCGGCCATTCCACCATGGCGGTCACCTCGTCAAGCAGGGCCGCGTCGATCACCGCGCGTCCGCCGAGTTTCAGGGCTTCCGCCTCCACCTGGGCACGGATGGCCTCGCGCCGGCGGGCGAAGTCGGCGATCACCTTGCCTTCGCTCTCCAGCAACATTTCGTAGTCGGCCGGTTGCGGAATTTCGAGGGCCTGCGGAGCATGGAAACGGTGTCCGCGGGAGGTGCGCCCGGCGCGGATCCCCAGCACCACGGCGTCGATGGGCGTTTTGCCGAACAGCAGCACCACCCAGTGCACGGGGCGCACGAACTGGGTTTCGAGACGGCCCCAGCGCATGCGTTTGGGGATTGGCAGGGCCTCGAGGGCGGCTTCGACCAGTTGCGGCACCAGTTCCGGGGTGGGGCGCCCGGGCTCGGTCTTGCGAAATACCAGCCAGGCGCCCTTGTCGGTCTCGAGGGTGGCCAGATCCGCCACCGTCACGCCGCAGGAGCGGGCGAAGCCTTCGGCGGCTCGGGTCGGGCAGCCCTCCTCGTCGAAGGCGGCCTTGAGAGCGGGGCCGCGTTTTTCAATTACCCGCTCGGGGGTGGCGGCGTCGAGATCACGCACCAGCACGGCCAGCCGGCGGGGCGTGGCGTAGGGGCGCACTTCGCCGAAGCCGAGATCCGCCTTGCCCAGGGCGCCGGTGAGATGATCGGTGAACGCCCGGGAGAGCCGCGGCAGCGCCCGGGGGGGCAGCTCTTCGGTGCCGATCTCGATCAGCAGATCCTGCTTGGTGGTGTCGCTCACGTCAGGCGTCCTGTGTTGCGTTTGCGGTGTCCCGGAGCATGGGGAAGCCCAGCGCCTCGCGGGCCGCGTAATAGCTCTCGGCCACCGCCCGGGCCAGGTCGCGCACCCGCAGGATGTAGCGCTGGCGCTCGGTGACCGAGATGGCATGGCGGGCGTCGAGCAGGTTGAAGGTGTGGGAGGCCCGCAGCACCTGTTCGTAGGCGGGCAGCGGCAGTTCGGCGGCGATCAGCTTGCGGCTCTCGGCCTCGCAGTGGTCGAACAGCCTGAACAGGAAGTCCACGTCGGCGTGCTCGAAGTTGTAGGCCGACTGCTCCACCTCGTTCTGGTGGTAGACGTCGCCGTAGGTGACCCGGCCCAGCGGGCCATCGGACCAGACCAGGTCGAACACCGAATCGACCCCCTGCAGGTACATGGCGATGCGCTCCAGGCCGTAGGTGATCTCGCCGGTGACCGGGCGGCAGTCCAGTCCGCCCACCTGCTGGAAGTAGGTGAACTGGGTCACCTCCATGCCGTTGAGCCACACCTCCCAGCCAAGGCCCCAGGCGCCGAGGGTGGGCGATTCCCAGTTGTCCTCGACGAAGCGGATGTCGTGCACCAGGGGATCGATGCCCATCATCTTCAGGGACTCGAGATAGAGATCCTGGATGTCGAGCGGCGAAGGCTTGATGACCACCTGGAACTGGTAGTAGTGCTGCAGGCGGTTGGGGTTCTCGCCGTAGCGCCCGTCGGTGGGCCGCCGCGAGGGCTGCACGTAGGCGGCGGCCCAGGGCTCGGGCCCGATGGCGCGGATGTAGGTGGCGGTGTGGAAGGTGCCGGCGCCCATCTCCATGTCGTAGGGCTGCATGAGGACGCAGCCCTGCTCCGCCCAGTAGCGCTGCAGGGCCAGGATCAGGCCCTGGAAGGTAGAAACGTCCGGCTTGTCGGCTGTGCTGCTCAAGACCTTGCCCGTCGATTGGCTGGAAAGGGCGGCATTATACCGGGCGCGGACCGTGCCGTCTCAGTGATCGTCGGCCAGCACCCGGTGGCTCTCGGCGAGGATGAAGTCGAGGAAGGTCCGGGCGGTGAGTGACAGGCGCTTGCCCTTCTGGTGCACCGCGTACCAGCGGCGCTTGACCGGAAAGCCTTCGACATCGAGCACCGCGAGCTTTCCGGCGGCCTCTTCCAGCCGCACGCTGTGCAGGGAGATCACCGCAATGCCGATCCCGGCCAGCACTGCCTGCTTGATCGCCTCGGAGCTGCCCAGCTCCATGTAGGGATCGGCCTCGATGCCCTGTTCGCGCAGCACCCGTTCCACCACCAGCCGGGTGCCGGACCCCGGCTCGCGGGCGATGAACCGCTCCTGCATCACTTCCGCCAGCGTCAGTCCCTTGCGGCCGGCCAGGGGATGGTCGGGCGGGGCCACGAAACCGAGGATGTTTTCCAGAAAGGGGTAACTGACCAGACGCTCGTCATCGGGGATCTGCCCCATCACCACGAAGTCGTCCTCATTGTTCATCAGCCGCTCCATCACCCGTGCCCGGTTGGTGAACTTCAGGTGCGGTTCCACGCCCGGATACTGCTGCAGGAAATGGCCGAGCAGGTGGGGCATGAAGTACTTGCCGGTGGTCACCACCGCCAGTTGCAGCGAGCCGCGCACTTCACCCTTGAGCAGTTCAATGTCGTCGCTGAGCGCCGCCAGCCGGCCGAGCACGTCGTTGGCGGCATCGAAAACCACCTTGCCGGCCGCGGTAGGAAAGATTTTCTTGCCAACCTGTTCGAGCAGCGGCGTGCCGGCCTGCTCCTCCAGCCGCTTGATCTGGATGGAGACGGCCGGCTGGGTCAGGTGCATCTCCTCGGCAGCCCGGGTGTAGCTGCCGTGGCGGACCACCGAGGCGAAGAGGCGAAGCTGTTGCAGGGTCAGGTGCATGAGTTATTACCATTTACTTTTGTAAATGCAAATTATAACAAGGATTAATTTTTGTTTTGTTTGGTTCCTGTCTATATTTGCCGACACCTTCCCGCCGGACCCGCCGGTGGGCAGCGAGGGTCGGCAGCCTGCACGCCGGCCCGACCGGATTCCAAACCAATGTGAGGATGCTCATCATGGCAGAAAAAACCTACCAGGCCGGTGTCAAGGAGTACCGCGACACCTATTGGGAACCCAACTACACGCCCAAGGAGAGCGACATCCTGGCGTGCTTCAAGATCACCCCGCAGCCGGGCGTGCCCCGCGAAGAGGCCGCCGCTGCCGTGGCCGCCGAGTCTTCGACCGGCACCTGGACCACCGTGTGGACCGATCTGCTGACCGACCTCGAATACTACAAGGGCCGCGCCTACGCCATCGAGGACGTGCCCGGCGACGACGAAGCCTTCTATGCCTTCATCGCCTATCCGATGGGCCTGTTCGAGGAAGGTTCCATCGTCAACATGTTCACCTCCATCGTCGGCAACGTGTTCGGTTTCAAGGCCGTGCGTGCCCTGCGGCTGGAAGACGTGCGCTTCCCGTTGTGGTTCGTCACCACCTGCCCGGGGCCGCCTCACGGCATCCAGGTCGAGCGGGACAAGATGGACAAGTACGGCCGTCCGCTGCTGGGCTGCACCATCAAGCCCAAGCTGGGCCTGTCGGCCAAGAACTACGGCCGTGCCGTCTACGAGTGCCTGCGTGGCGGTCTGGACTTCACCAAGGACGACGAGAACGTCAATTCCCAGCCGTTCATGCGCTGGCGGGATCGCTTCCTGTTCTGCCAGGAAGCCATCGAAAAGGCCGAGGCCGAGACCGGCGAGCGCAAGGGGCACTACCTGAACGTGACCGCGTCCACCGTCGAGGAGATGTTCAAGCGCGCCGAGTTCGCCAAGGAAATCGGCACGCCGATCATCATGTCCGACTACCTGACCCTGGGCTGGGCCGCGCACCAGAGCCTGTCCAGGTGGTGCCGTGACAACGGCCTGCTGCTGCACGTCCACCGCGCCATGCACGGCGTGATCGACCGCAACCCGCGCCACGGCATCAACTTCCGCGTCCTGGCCAAGATGCTGCGCGCCATGGGCGGCGATCACCTGCATTCGGGCACCGTCGTCGGCAAGCTAGAAGGCGACCGCGAAGCCACCCTGGGCTGGATCGACCTGATGCGCGACAAGTACGTCAAGGAAGATCGCGGCCGCGGCATCTTCTTCGATCAGGATTGGGGTCAGATGCCCGGTGTCATGCCCGTGGCATCCGGCGGCATCCATGTCTGGCACATGCCGGCGCTGGTCTCCATCTTCGGTGACGACTCCGTGCTCCAGTTCGGCGGCGGCACACTCGGCCATCCATGGGGCAACGCGGCGGGTGCGGCGGCCAACCGCGTGGCCCTGGAAGCCTGCGTGCAGGCCCGCAACGAGGGTCGCGAGCTCGAGAAGGAAGGCAAGGAGATCCTCACCAAGGCGGCCGAGCACAGCCCCGAGCTGAAGATGGCCATGGAAACCTGGAAGGAAATCAAGTTCGAGTTCGACACCGTCGACAAGCTGGACGTTTCGCACAAGTAACGGCGCCGCGTGCTGTGCGGGGGCATGGGTCCCCGCCCCTGCCAGCGCCAGCGAACGCATCACTATCTAGAGGAACAGACCAATGAGTGACATTCAGGACTATTCGTCTCGGGTCTCCGATCCGAACAGCCGCAAGTACGGCACCTTCTCCTACCTGCCGCCGATGAACGAAGAGCAGATCCGCAAGCAGGTGCAGTACATCGTGGACCAGGGCTGGAACCCGGCCATCGAGCACACCGAGCCCGAGTTCGCCTCCAGCCACTACTGGTACATGTGGAAGCTGCCCATGTTCGGTGAGACCGACGTGGATCGCATCCTGGCCGAGATCGCGCTGTGCAAGAAGGCCAACCCCGGCCATCACGTGCGCCTGATCGGCTATGACAACTACAAGCAGACCCAGGGAGCCAACATGGTGGTCTACGTGGCCCCGATCGAAGAGAAGAAGCTCGACATGATCGAGCTGGCGGCCATCGTCAAGGGCTTCGGCCACTGAGCAGACAGCCGCTCTGCGTCAGCGCGGGCCGCCTTCGGGCGGCCCGCATCCCTGCGTGATGCGCGATGAGCGATCGACGACGAACGCTGACCGGGCATTCTTCCGGATTTCACAGAATCAAACCGGCATGAGGTTTCGTCATGAGCGACGTCAAGCGAGAAGACTTTCTGATCGAAAACGAACCGTACTACCGTCCGGTGGGTGACGAGGTGGAGCGCTATGAGGCCGCCTACGCCGTACGCATGCCGGTGATGCTCAAGGGCCCCACCGGCTGCGGCAAGTCGCGGTTCGTGGAGTACATGGCCTGGAAGCTGGGCAAGCCGCTCATCACCGTGGCCTGCAACGAGGACATGACCGCCTCGGATCTGGTCGGGCGTTTCCTGCTCGACATCAACGGCACCCGCTGGCAGGACGGTCCGCTGACCATCGCCGCGCGCATGGGCGCCATCTGCTATCTCGACGAGGTGGTGGAAGCCCGCCAGGACACCACCGTGGTGATTCACCCGCTTACCGACCATCGCCGGGAACTGCCGCTGGAGAAGAAGGGCGAGCTGGTCAAGGCCCACCCCGACTTCCAGATCGTGATCTCCTACAACCCCGGCTACCAGTCGATGATGAAGGATCTCAAGCAGTCGACCAAGCAGCGTTTCGGCGCCATGAGCTTCGACTATCCGGACACCGAGGTGGAAGTGGAGATCATTGCCCACGAGGCGGGAGTGGAGAAGGCCACGGCCGAGAAACTGGTGCAGGTGGCCCAGCGTTCGCGCAACCTCAAGGGGCACGGTCTCGACGAGGGCATGTCCACCCGCCTGCTGATCTACGCCGGCCAGCTCATCGCCAAGGGCATTCCGGCCAACGCCGCCTGCAAGATGGCGCTGGTGGAGCCGATTACCGACGATCCCGACATGCGCGACACCCTGGAAGCGGCCGTCAACACCTTCTTCGGCTGAGACGGACGTTTCCCTGCCCGGCCACGGGCCATCGATGTGAGGTCTGCAGCATGAGCGTTTCCCTCGACGAGTATCGCGACGAGCTGATTGCCGCCGCCCCCGAGCTGGCCGACACCCTCGACGCCACCTTCCACGAGGCGGCGCGGGTCATGTCGCCCCGGGGCCTGCAGGACTGGCTCAACGGGGCCAAGGGCATGGTCAGCCTGGGCAAGGGCCCGGCGCTGGTGGTCACCTGGCTCGACGAGATGCCGGTGGTGGTCAAGGAGTGCGGCGAGGACATCCTGCGCGACACCGCCTCGGCGATCCTCAAGCTGGCCTCGATGGTCTCCGGCGAAGTGCTGGTGCTCACCCTGCAGACCCTGCCCACCGTGGCCCGCCGCCTGGGCGACCCGGATCTGCTGCGCGCCTACCTGCAACTGCTGCACCGCCTGTCGGCGCGGGCCCCGCGCGGCCTGCGGCCCATGCTGGGCGTGATCGACGAGCTGCTCTCCAAGCTCACACTCTCCGGCCTGCGCCGCTGGGTGGACTTCGGCGCCGACGCCTACCGCCGCGATCTGCCCAGGCAGGCCGCCTATTTCGGCCTCGAAAGCGAGGACGCCAAGGCCGTTCTGCAGCAGGAGCGGCGCGGCACCCTGTTCATCGACAACCAGCGCAAGCTCAACTTCTACCTGCGCGCCTTCTGGGGCCGCGACTTCTTCCTGCGCCCCACCGCCGCCGACTTCGCCGGCTTCAAGCCCTTCATCGAGGGCCATGCCATGCACCTGCCCGACGCGGTGGACGATCTGGAAGACATCTCCGGCCTCGATCTGTACCGCGCCATGGCTGCGCACATGGCCGCGCACAGGGTCTACACCACCGAGCCGGTGAACGCCGAGGTCCTCTCCCCGGCCCAGCAGTACCTGATCGGCTTCTTCGAGGACGCCCGCGTGGAATACTGCGCGGTGAGCGATTTCCCTGGCATGCGCACCCTCTGGCGGCGCCTGATGACCGTGGGCGAGGAACGCCAGTATGAACACCCCGGCATGCAGTTGCTGGAGAAGGTGGCCCTGGCCCTGCTGGATCCACAAGCCCGGATCGGCGACGAGGCCCTCGACGCCATCGTGGAAAACTTTCACGCCAACATCGCCGCCAAGCGCGACGACACGATGTTCAGCGTCAATCTGGGGCTGGATCTGTTCAACGTGCTTTCCGCCCGGCGCGAGATGCCCAGCCTGCGGATCCTCGAATCGCTGGCCATCCCCTACCGCGACGACAACCGCTTCATCTGGTCGGCCGAGGAGTTCTCCTGGGATCAGGGCACGGCCTACCTGCCGGCCAGCCAGCGCCAGGTGCGCAAGCATGTTTCGCTCATGGAGTTCGTCAACGAGGTGGACGTGGAAACCGCCGGCGACGACGCCCAGGAAATCTGGGTGCTCTCCTCCGAGCTGTTTCCCTACGAGGACGAAGGCGTCTCCTACAACGAGATGGAAGGCAAGGAGCCCATCTCCGATCCCTTCCACTACCCGGAGTGGGACTACCAGGTGCAGCTCCACCGCCCCGCCTGGGTGACCGTGTTCGAACGCCGCCAGGGCCGCGGCGATCCCGAGATCATCGACAAGGTACTCACCGAGAACAAGGGGATCACCCATCGCATCAAGCAGATCATCGACCGCCTGCGGCCCCAGGGCGTGTCCCGCCAGCGCAAGCTGGAGGACGGCGACGAGCTGGACATCAACGCCGCGGTGGACGCCATGGTCAACCTGCGCATCGGCCTGCAGCCCGACATGCGGATCACCATGCGCTCGGTGATCAACCGCCGGGACCTGGCGGTGCTGATCCTGCTCGATCTGTCCGAGTCCACCAACGAGACCGTGCGCGGTTCGGAGAAGACCGTACTGGAGCTGACCCGGGAAGCCTGCGCCCTGGTCTCCACCGCCATCCAGGGGATCGGCGATCCCTTCGCCGTGCACGGCTTCGCCTCCGACGGCCGCCACGACGTGCAGTACTACCGCTTCAAGGATTTCGACCAGCCGCTGGACGAAGACGTCAAGAGCCGCCTGGCCGGCATGAAGGGTGGCCTGTCCACCCGCATGGGCGCGGCCATGCGCCACGCCGGTCATCACCTCATGCAGCGCCCCGAAAAGCACAAGCTGCTGCTCATCGTCACCGACGGCGAGCCGGCCGACATCGACGAGCGCGATCCCCAGTACCTGCGCTGGGACGCGAAGAAGGCCGCCGAGGAACTGCAGCGCAACGGCATCCTCAGCTATTGCCTGACCCTGGATCCGGAAGCGGATCGCTACGTGTCGCGGATCTTCGGCGCCAACCATTACACCATCATCGACAATGTGAACCGGCTGCCGGAAAAGCTGCCGACCCTGTTCGCCAGCCTCACGCGATGATCCTGTCGAATCGGCAACGGTGGGCAGGCCGCACAGAGGGGGTAAAGGCTGCATGAACGGTTCGCAATCGATGGCTGGCCAGGTGTTCGCTCGGATCCCGTAACAGGGCCGGGATCCGGCCAGCGTGTTCGGCGAGGACGACTGAGCGCGCGGCGGACACCGCAAGGGCGCCGCAAGCAAGAGGAGGGCACATGAGCCGGCTGGATGAAGTCCCGTACTATGCCCGGCGGGCCGATCGCCTCGATGCGCCCCTGTACAACCTGTGGCGCCGGGCGCGCCTGCATCTGCGCCTGCCGATCCGCATCCCCCTGCCGGAACAGGCCGGGGTGGTGATGATCGTCGAGGCGCGTGCGCTGATCTGCGCCAATGCGCGGCAGAACGATCTGCCGATCCTCGCCTGGGTGGAGTTCGAGGATCGGCATCGCACGGCCCTGCACACGCCGGTGCCCTGCAAGCTCAACTACTACCATTTCGCCGCCAGCCGCTATCGCGCCCGGGCCCTGACGGCGATGGCCGAGGAACTGGAACGCCGCCTCAGGGCAGGATGATACGGACCAAATCGAAACACCGAACCACCACCGAACGAAGGGTCCCCTCTCCCCTGCGGGGAGAGGGACAGGGTGAGGGGAAAACAAATTCAGTCACGCACTGAACGTGGCCATTCCCTATTCGTACCAACAAACCCCGTTGTGCCCCGGCGCACGGATCACCACACGAGGAAGACACCATGGCTCTGGTCGACATGCGGGACATGCTGTACCACGCCTACGAAAACAGCTACGCGGTCGGCGCCTTCGATCTGGTGAGCCTCGATTTTCTCGAGGCGGTGATCGAGGCGGCGGAGCAGTGCCGGGCGCCGGTGATCCTCTCCATCGCCGAACCCCACTTCGCCCACTACGACTTCGAGCTCATGCTGCCGGCGGTGGAAGCCGCGGCCCGGCGGGCCAGCGTGCCGGTGGCCGTGCAGCTCGATCACGGGCGCAGCCTCGATTCGGTGATCCGCGCCATCCGCCTCGGGGTCAACGGCGTGATGATCGACGCCAGCGATCTCAGCCTGCCCGACAACATCAAGGCCACCCGCGAGGCGGTGGCCATTGCCCATGCCTGCGGCCTGCCGGTGGTGGGCGAAGTGGGCTACGTGGGAGGCGAGGAAGGCGAAGGCGCCGAACAGCACCCGGGCGAAACCGCCCTCACCGTGCCTTCCGAGGCCAGGGTGTTCGTGGAACGCACCGGGGTGGACTTCCTGGCCGTGTCCATCGGCACCGTGCAGGGCCGGGCGAAACAGCGCACGCGGCTCGACTTCCCCCGCCTCAAGCAGATCCGCAAGCTGGTGGACGTGCCCCTCGTGATCCATGGCGGCAGCGGCCTGAACGAAGATCAGTTCCGCCGCCTCACCGCCGCGGGCGTGGCCAAGATCAACTACTTCACCGCCCTCTCCGACGTGGCCGCCCAGACCATGCGCGCGCGCATGAAGCAGGCCAGGGACGGCAGCTTCACCGATCTCAAGCGCGGCGTGAAGGATGCCATCCGCGAGGAAGTGATCCGCTGCCTGCGCCTGTGGGGCACCGCCGGGCGGGCCGCCGAAGTGCTCTCCCGCTGCCGCCCCCAGAGCCCCGTCGAATACCTGCTGCTGTTCGAGACCCCCGGTCTCGAGGCTGCCGAGCGCCGGGCCCTGCTGCTGCGCGCCCGCCAGGTGCTCGATGGCCTGCCGGGGGTGCGCGAGACCTTCGCCGGCGACATCGTGGAGGCGGCGGGGCGCTATCGCCATCTGCTGCGGGTGCGCTTCACCAGCGAGGCGGCGGCCGAATCCTTCCCCGAACATCCCGACTGGAAGGCCTTCCGCCGCCGCTATCTGCAGCCCCGGCTCGGCGAACAGCGGTCGGTGAACTGCCGCGCGATCGACGCGCCGCTGTCGGGCGAGCCGGAAGGCGGGCTGGCCCTGACCCTGCTCCCGGCCGGTGGAGAATCGCCAAGGTACTGATTCGAAAGCGGGTTCTGGCACTCCCGGGGCTTGTCTGCCAGGCCCGATTGGTGTTTGATCGAAGTGGCCGATTCAAGTTCCCCCTGCGCGGGGACGATGATCCGGATCGGAGAAGACAGTCATCCCGGGAAGGTGCAACATGAGCGAAATCCTGGAACCGACCGGCGACGTGGCCCGGTGGCAGTCGCTGGTGGCCGAGGCGGAGAAACACGCCGGCGTGCGGCTCGACGAAGAGCTGGAGAGCTATCTGGTCTTCACCCTCATGCGCTGGCTGCGCCGGCCCGACATGGCCAGCCGCATCCTCGCCCTCGACTTCCTCGAATCCTTCCACCAGCAGGCCCGCCGGCGCAGCGAATCCCTGCGCGACGTGGGCGATCAGTGCCTGCTCTACTCGGGCCTGTTCCCCGAACGGGCCGAACGGCGCCGGGTGCGGGTCAGCTACTACGTGGATCTGGGCCGCAGCGCCTACCACAGCCTGGCCGACGGCCTGAACGAACTGGCCCGCCTGTTCGAACGCCTGGCCGAGGAATTCGTCTCCGCCATGGACATCCTCCAGGCCATCCGCAGCGTCGGCGGCCAGCCCGTCGGCCTCACCCCCCTCCAGGCCCACGACCTCTGGACCGACACCGGCAGCCGCAGCGCCCGCGCCGAACTCGCCCGCCACACCACCGCCGAACCCCTCTCCGGCAATCCCCGCCTGCGGCACTAAATAGGCGGGGGTGGAAGGAACGCAGAGGGCGCTGAGACGCAGAGAACACGGAGAGTGAGTACGTTTGGCTGACGAAACAGATTTGTCACCATGGCCATAACATGAATCGTTGGTCTGAATCAGGAATGCAGAAAATTACAGACCAAACCTGTCACTAGCCGAAGTACCAACAATTTTCTCCTCTGCGTTCTCTGCGTCTCTGCGCCCTCTGCGTTGTTTGCAGTATCGCCCTGTCGAAGCCCCCCGATTATGGTATCCTGACCGGTCCCCAATCCCCTGAATTCCACCGGTTTTTCCATGTCCGAACCGCGCAAGGCCATCGCCCTCATCTCCGGGGGGCTCGATTCCATGCTCGCCGCGAAGGTGATCATGGAGCAGGGCGTGCACGTGGAAGGGATCAACTTCTTCACCGGCTTCTGCGTGGAGGGCCACACCCACGCCATCCGCAGCAAGGACCGGCAGCGGCCGAAGCGCAACAACGCCCTGTGGGTAGCCGAGCAGCTCGGCATCAGGCTGCACATCGTCGACGTGATCGAGGAGTACAAGGACGTGTTGCTCAACCCCAAACACGGCTACGGCCAGAACATGAATCCCTGCCTCGACTGCAAGGGCTTCATGGTGCGCAAGGCCCACGAATGGATCCGGGAACACGGCTTCGACTTCATCATCACCGGCGAGGTGGTCGGCCAGCGGCCCATGTCCCAGCGCAAGGACACCATGCCGGTGGTGGCCCGCGAATCGGGCGCGGGCGATCTGCTGCTGCGGCCGCTGTGCGCCAAGCATCTGCCGCCCACCCTGCCCGAGCGCGAGGGCTGGGTGGATCGGGACAAGCTCTACGACTTCTCCGGCCGCACCCGCAAGCCGCAGATGGCCCTGGCCGAGCAGTTCGGCTTTCGCGACTGGGCCACGCCCGCCGGCGGCTGCTGCTTCCTCACCGACAAGGCCTACTCCGACAAGCTGGTGGACATGTGGCAGCACCGCGCAAGCCGCGACTACGATCTGGACGACATCATGCTGCTCAAGGTGGGCCGCCACCTGCGCCCGCGGCCTCACTTCAAGCTGATCATCGCCCGCGACGAGGGTGAGGGAAAGTTCCTGGAGGGCTACCGCAAGCAGTTCACCAGCTTGAAGACCGTCAGCCACGGCGGCCCCCTGGTCCTGATCGACGGCGAGGTGAATGACGACGACATCGAACTGGCCGCCCGCATCGCCGCCCGCTATGGCCAGGGCCGCAGCGCCCCCCAAGTGGCGCTGGAAGTGACGCCCCCCGGCGGCGAGCCCCGCCGCCTCGAGGTGGAACCCCTGCATCCCAACGACATCGACCCGGCCTGGCACGTATGAGCGAAACCCGCGAACTCGACGCCCGCCGCCTCCTCTGCCCCCTGCCGGTGATCCGCACCCAGGACGCCGTCGAACAGATGCAGCCCGGCCAGCGCCTGCGCCTCATCGCCACCGATCCCGGCGTGAAGAACGACATTCCCGCCTGGTGCCGGATCAACGGCCACAGCGTCGAATCGATCGAGGAGCAGGGCGACGAGATCCTCATCACCATCACCGTCGGCGAGACATGACCGGCCCCGAACCGGGGAAAGAAGAAAGCGCCCGCAGGAGCGGCGCAAGCCGCGAAAATCAATGATCACATGAACGATTCCCCCGAAAAAACCGCCCGCCAGCACCGCCACGACGAGACGGTGCGAATCACCGTCATCGGCGCGGTGGTGGACTTCCTGCTGGCCGTGGTGAAGATCGTGGTGGGCTTCCTGGCCCACTCCCAGTCGCTGATCGCCGACGGCATCCACTCCCTGTCGGATCTGGTCACCGACGCGGTGGTGCTGTATGCCGCCCGGCATGCCCACCAGGACGCCGACGAGGATCACCCCTACGGCCACGGCCGCTTCGAGACCATCGCCACCGTGGCGCTGGGCATCGCCCTGATGGGCCTGGCGGTGGGCATCGCCCTGGACGCGGTTTACCGGCTGGTGGAAGGCGAGCCCCATGCCCTGCCGGGGACCGCGGCGCTGGTGGTGGCCGGCCTGTCGGTGCTGTCGAAGGAGATCCTCTACCGATATACCGTGTTCGTGGCCGAACGCCACAACTCGCCCATGCTCAAGGCCAATGCCTGGCACCACCGTTCCGATGCCCTGTCCTCGGTGGTGGTGCTGTTTGGCGTCGGCGGCGCCATGGCCGGTTACTGGTACCTGGATGGCCTCGCGGCCATCGGCGTGGGCCTGATGATCGCGAAGATCGGCTGGGATCTGGCCTGGAACGCGGTGCGCGAACTGGTGGACACGGCCCTGGAGCCGGAGCGGGTGGAGGCCATCCGCAAGGCGATCCTCGACGTGGACGGGGTCATCTCACTGCACATCCTGCGCACTCGGCGCATGGGCGGCGAGGCGCTGGTGGACGTGCACATCCAGGTCTCGCCCACCATCTCGGTCTCGGAGGGCCATTACGTCAGCGAGACGGTGCGCCGGCGGGTGATCGCCGAGATCGACGAGGTGACCGATGTCATGGTGCACATTGACCCGGAGGACGACGAAGCGGTACCCTCGCCCCCGGATCTGCCCCTGCGCAGCGAGCTGCTGGCGCGCCTGCAGCATCACTGGCAGGAGATCGAGGCAGCTCGGCAGATCCTGGACGTGACCCTGCACTATCTGGAGGGGCACATCCAGGTGGTTTTGCACCTGCCCGTGGACCTGCTGACACAGACCTCGGCCGAGGTGCTGGCACGGCAGTTCCGCGAGGCCGCGGCCCCGGAACGCTGTGTTTCGCGGGTGGATCTGTGCTTTCAATGAAGCACTGTTTTGGTGCAAACAATAACAGAGGCGTTCCATTCTGGTGCGCCAAGACCGTCAGTTTCGGGGGAATGTCACGCTTTCCTTTTGAAAAACAATAGCTTGCCTTGTGGCATGTTTCGTGCACTTGGTGGGCAACGGTTTTTTCACGCTAGCCACACTTTTCAATCTCTGGAGAGGCTCACATGTCTGACAACGTTCTGAAGATGATCAAGGACAACGGAGTCAAGTTCGTCGACTTCCGTTTCACCGACACCAAGGGCAAGGAGCAGCACGTCTCGGTCCCGGCCCACACCGTGGACGCCGATCTGTTCACCGACGGCAAGATGTTCGACGGTTCCTCCATCGCCGGCTGGAAGGGCATCAACGAGTCGGACATGATCCTGATGCCCGATGCCGACACCGCCGTGATGGATCCCTTCACCGACGAGCCGACCCTGATCCTCACCTGTGACGTGATCGAGCCGGCCACCGGTCAGGGCTACGAGCGCGATCCCCGCTCGCTGGCCAAGCGCGCCGAGGCCTACCTCAAGTCCACCGGCATCGCCGATACGGCCTACTTCGGTCCCGAGCCCGAATTCTTCGTCCTCGACGACGTGCGCTGGGGGGCCGACATGAGCGGCGCCTTCTACAAGGTGGATTCCGAAGAGGCCGACTGGAACTCCGAGAAGGTCTACGAAGACGGCAACATCGGTCACCGTCCCGGCCCCAAGGGCGGCTACTTCCCGGTCCCGCCGGTCGACTCCCTCAACGACATGCGCGCCGCCATGTGCCTGGCCATGGAAGAGATGGGCGTCGTCACCGAGGTACACCACCACGAAGTGGCCACCGCCGGCCAGTGCGAGATCGGCACCCAGTTCAACACCCTGGTGCGCCGCGCCGACTGGAACCAGATCCTCAAGTACTGCGTGCACAACGTCGCGCACATCTACGGCAAGACCGCCACCTTCATGCCCAAGCCGCTGGTGGGTGACAACGGCAACGGCATGCACGTGCACCAGTCGCTGGCCAAGGATGGGCAGAACCTGTTCTCGGGCGATCAGTACGGCGGCCTCTCCGAGCTGGCCCTGTACTACATCGGCGGCATCATCAAGCACGCCAAGGCCCTCAACGCCCTGACCAACGCCTCCACCAACTCCTACAAGCGTCTGGTACCCGGCTTCGAGGCCCCCGTGCTGCTGGCCTACTCGGCCCGCAACCGCTCCGCCTCCATCCGCATTCCGTACGTGTCCAACCCGAAGGCCCGCCGCATCGAGGTGCGCTTCCCGGATCCCACCGGCAACCCGTACCTGTCCTTCTCGGCCATGCTCATGGCCGGCCTCGACGGCATCCAGAACAAGATCCATCCCGGCGAGGCGTCCGACAAGGATCTCTACGAGCTGCCGCCGGAAGAGCTCAAGGACATCCCCACCGTGTGCGCCTCCCTGGAGGAAGCCCTGGAGAACCTCGACAAGGACCGCGCCTTCCTCACCGCCGGCGGCGTGTTCACCGACGACATGATCGACGCCTACATCGAGCTCAAGATGGAAGAAGTCACGCGTCTGCGCATGACCACCCATCCGGTCGAGTTCGACATGTACTACTCGCTCTGAGCAACGATCCGTCAGCGCAAGAGAAAACGCCCCCGCATTTCGGGGGCATTTTCGTTTGGGAACGAAAAATCGCGGGATGCGCTTGCGAAGAGGCAGGCCGGTTCAAGCGCAGCGCAGCCGTCAATGCCCACATGTCGGTGTTCCGGAGCCGGCCATTCTCCTTTCGGTTGTCCTGCCGCAACGATTCGTCTATTCTCGGGGCATGCGCTTCCTGATCCTGTTGCTGTCCCTCTGCCTTTCCCTGTCCCTTGCGGCGCAGGAGAAGGTCTACAAGAAGGTCTATCCCGACGGCAGCGTCGAATACAGCGACAAGCCCATCGAAGGCGGCTCCCTCATGAACGTGCCCAAAGGCACGGTCGTCACCATGCCCACGCCCACCGGCTTCAAGGCCGCGGAAACCACTGCCGAGCGCAAGGCCAAGGCTGGCAAGCAGGCCGAGGAACACGCCGCGGCCTATACCCGCTTCGAGATCCTGCGACCCAAGGACGACGAGGCCATCCGCAGCAACGCCGGTGATCTGACCGCCCAGCTCGCCCTCGAGCCCGGCATCGTCGAAGGCGACCGGCTGCGCTGGAAGCTCGACGGCAATCCCGTCGAAGGGGCCGGCGGCCTGACCCTGATCCTGCGCAACGTGGATCGCGGCACCCACACCCTGCAGGCGGAAATCCTTGACGCCAACGGCAAGGTGGTCAAGCGTACCCCCGTCGTCACCTTCCATCTCCTGCGCTACGCGGGCGGTTCCGCCCCCCTGCCCTCGCCCTGAACGCCGGTCGGCGTCGGCGGCCACATGCACTAAAATGGTGCATTGCTCGCCGGAGCAGTGTAGACTCTGCACCATTGCCTCGCTTGCCCTTTCTCCGGTCGTTACCGGACCGGTTCGTCATGAATTTCCCAACTTGCTGTAATACAAGACAATTTTCGCGTTTCGCGGAACGCAGGACGTACGTATCACGCGTTGGTTTGGTTCTTGCAGATGCTCTCGCATGGTGCCGGTCGTGAGCGAAGACAAAGCCGTACAGACCCGTGTGCTCGACGGCATGGCCACCGCTTTGTTGCTGTTCGATGCGCGGCTTCGCCTGGAATACATCAATCCGGCCGGCGAGAACCTGTTTTCCGTCAGCGCCCGCCATCTGCTCGGGCAGCCGTTCCATGCCCTGATCGACGAAGAGGACGACCTGGCCCGACAGATGCAAAGCGTACTCGAGGAACAGCATCCCCTGACCCGTCACGAAGTGGCCCTGGGTCTGGGCAACCAGCCACGGGCCATGTTCGACATCACCGCCCTGCCGCTGCTGGATCCGGGCCAGCCGCAGGAGCTGTTGCTGGAGCTGCATCCGGTCAACCGCCTGCTGCAGATCGCCCGCGAGGAAGGCAAGCTGGCCCAGGAACGCACCACCCGCGAGATCCTGCGCGGTCTGGCTCACGAGGTGAAGAACCCCCTCGGCGGCCTGCGAGGGGCGGCGCAACTGCTGGAGCGCCAGCTCGACAGCGAGGAACTGAAGGAATACACGCAGGTCATCATCGACGAGGCCGACCGCCTGCAGACCCTGATGGACCGCATGCTCGGTCCCGTGCGCCCGCCGCAGATGCAGCCCCTCAACATCCATGCCGTGCTGGAGCGGGTCCTGCGCCTGATGCAGGCCGAGGAGCGCGGCGGTGTGCGCCTCGCACGGGACTATGATCCCAGCATTCCCGAGGTGCGCGGCGACGCCGATCAGCTGGTACAGGCGCTGCTCAACATCGTGCGCAACGCCCGCCAGGCGGTGGACGACGCTACCGGCCACATCATCCTGCGCACCCGGATCGAACGCATGTGCACCATCGGTCGACAGCGCCATGCCCTGGCGGCGCGCGTCGAGGTGATCGACAACGGCCCCGGCATCCCCGAAGAGATGCAGGAGCGGATCTTCTTCCCCATGGTCACCGGCCGGGCCGACGGCACCGGCCTCGGCCTGGCCATCGCCCAGAACATCGTGCAGCAGCACGAAGGGGTGATCACCCTGCACTCGGTGCCGGGGCGCACCGTATTCACCCTGCTGTTACCGATTCAATGAAACAGGAACGCAAGTCATGAGCAAGGAACAGGTCTGGGTCGTGGACGACGACCGCTCGATCCGCTGGGTGCTGGAGAAGGCCTTTCGCCAGGCCGACATGGCCGTGCGCAGCTTCGAAGACGCCGAATCGGTGCTCGACGCCCTGCGCCGCGAACAGCCGGACACCATCATCAGCGACATCCGTATGCCCGGCATCGACGGGCTGGAGCTGCTGGAACGCATCCACGCCGCCCATGCGGAACTGCCGGTGATCATCATCACCGCCCACTCGGATCTCGATGCCGCCGTCTCCGCCTACCAGGGCGGCGCCTTCGAATACCTGCCCAAGCCCTTCGACGTGGACGAGGCGGTGGAACTGGCGCGGCGCGCCATCAAGCACCACCGCGAGCTGCACCGCGCACCGGAGAGCGCCGAACAGGTCTCGATGGAGATCATCGGCGAGGCGCCCTCCATGCAGGAGGTGTTCCGCGCCATCGGCCGCCTCTCGCGCTCCAACATCACCGTGCTCATCAACGGCGAGTCGGGCACCGGCAAGGAGCTGGTGGCCCACGCCCTGCACCGCCACAGCCCGCGCGCCGACAAACCCTTCATCGCCCTCAACATGGCGGCCATTCCCCGGGATCTGCTGGAATCGGAACTCTTCGGCCACGAGAAGGGCGCCTTCACCGGCGCCAACAGCACCCGCCAGGGCCGCTTCGAGCAGGCCGATGGCGGCACCCTGTTCCTCGACGAAATCGGCGACATGCCCGCCGAGCTGCAGACCCGCCTGCTGCGGGTGCTGGCCTCCGGCGAGTTCTACCGCGTGGGCGGCCACCAGCCCATCAAGGTGGACGTGCGGATCATCGCCGCCACCCACCAGAACCTGGAAGAACGGGTCGCCGCCGGCGAGTTTCGCGAGGATCTGTTCCACCGCCTCAACGTGATCCGGATCCACCTCCCCGCCTTGCGCGAGCGGCGCGAGGACATCCCCCTGCTGGCCCGCCACTTCCTGCGTCGGGCCGCCGAGGAGCTGGACACCGATCCCAAGACCCTCGATGCCGAGACCGCCGAATACCTCTCCCGCCTCGACTGGCCCGGCAACGTCCGCCAGCTCGAGAACACCTGCCGCTGGCTCACCGTCATGGCGCCGGGCCAGACCATCCACCTCGACGATCTCCCCCCCGAGCTGGCGCAGGACAGCGGCCGCCCCCGCCCGGTCGGCGACTGGGTCGAAGCTCTCCAGCAATGGGCCGCCCGCCAGCTCGCCGGCGGCGAAACCGAACTCCTCGACAAGGCCCTCCCCGCCTTCGAGAAGACCCTGATCCGCACCGCCCTGCAACAGGCCGGCGGCCGCCGCCAGGACGCCGCCCGCCTCCTCGGCTGGGGCCGCAACACCCTCACCCGCAAGATCAGGGAACTGGGTCTGGAAGACGTCTGAAGCTCAACAGCCTGCTAGCGCTATTGATAAAGCCCAAGTCACACATTCCCCTCCGTACTCTCCGTGCTCTCCGTGTCTCCGTGCCCTCCGTGTTCCTTCCACCGACCCTGAAGGAAACCATGCAGAATCGTCTCCCGATGCCCGAAGGGCTTCCATGAGGGGGCGATCACGTTGGGCATGTCGGAGCGCCGGAGGAGGGTGGCGGGGGCGAGCGTGAATTCGCCGTAGCGGGCATTGACGGCGTCCATCACGGCGTTGCCGGGGCCGTGGGCGGGGGCGTCGAAGAGGCCGAGCTGGCCGTCGGCAGGGCGGGGATCGAGGGCGCGGATCTGCACCTGGAAGAGGCCCTGGCCGCGCCACTGGTCGTCCAGCAGGCGGCGGGCGAGGCGGTAGATCCGCCGGCCGTCGTCGGTGGGGGTTGTGCAGCGATAGTGATCGGCCAGCCAGCCGTCGCGGGTGGCCAGGCCGACGAAGAAGACCTGCGCCAGCATGGCGTGGCAGCGCAGGCGCGCGCCCACCTTCTCGCTCATGTGCAGCAGGTAGACGCGGATCACCTGCGGATCGCGGGTGTCCGGCGGCATCACCTTGCCGTGGCCGATGCTCTTCGGCGGCGGCACGTCGGTGCGCACCGGTTCGCTGTCGAGCCCCTGGCACATCAGCCAGACCCGCCGCCCCGGATTGCCGAAGCGCCGCGCCAGCTCGCCGATGGGCAGGCGGGTCATGTCGCCGCAGGTGATCACGCCGCGGGCGGCGAGGAAGTCGCCGATTCCCCGGTTGATGCCGCACAGTTCGGTCACCGGCACCTCGCGCAGGGCGGCCCGGGCCTCCCAGGGCGGGATCACCGTGAAGCCGTCGGGCTTGTGCAGCTTGGCGGCGTACTTGGCGGTGGTCTTGTCGCCGGAGAGCCCCACCGAGCAGGGCACGCCGGAGGCGGCCACGGCCGCCGCCTTGAGCAGCCGGGCGATGCGCTCCGGCGTGCCGTGCAGCTTCTGGCAGCGGGTCACGTCCACGAAGGCCTCGTCCACCGAGAAGATCTCCAGATCGGGACACACGCCGTGCAGGGCCTGCATGATGGCGCGGGACACCTCGGCATAGCGCTCGGGCCGGGCCGGGCGCTGGATCAGATCCGGACAGCGTTCGAGTGCCTCGCGCAGGCGCATGCCGGTATGCACGCCGCGCGCCCGTGCCTCGTAGGAGCAGGTGATGATGCAGGTGCCGGTGGTGCCGTTGGTGACGGCCACGGGCCGGCCGCGCAGGGACGGATCGTCGCGCTGCTCGATGCCGGCGAAGAAGGCGTTCATGTCCAGCAGCACGATGGCGCGTTTCCAGAAACGGGACGAACTCATGGTTTCATAGGAATATCAGGTTGGTGAGTACTCGCATCGAAGAAAGGAGGCCATGAAATTGTTCTCCTTTTGTTCTCCAGAATAGAGAACCTTGAGAGAACGATCAAGCCGCTTGTGGCTGGCCGGTTTTGGCGCGATGATGGCCGCCCATGACGGAACTGGACTTCTATCTCGCCCAGCTTTCGCCGTTGCTCGCGGTACTGGTGACCGTGCTGCACCTCACCGGGCTGGTGATGGCGGTGGTGGCCCTGCTCAATGCGCGCACCCCCCAGGGGGCCATCGCCTGGTCGCTGTTCCTGGTGATGTTTCCGGTGCTGGGGCTGCCGGTGTATTTCGTCTTCGGCGAGCGCAAGTTCGTCGGCTACGTGCGCGCCCGCCGGGCCGGGCGCCAGCCCCTGCAGGCACTGGCCCAGTCGGTGGCGGCGCGGCACCTGCCGGCGCTGAAGGCGGAGTTCAGCAGCCGGGAGCGGGACTTTTCGGTGTTCGAGGAGCTGGCGGCCATGCCTTTCACGTCAGGCAACCGGAGCCGGCTGCTGATCGACGGCGAGGCGACCTTCGAGGCCATCTTCGCCGGCATCGAGGCGGCGCGGGACTACCTGCTGGTGCAGTTCTACATCGTTCACGACGACGAGATCGGCCGCGAACTGCAGGCGCGGCTGATCGCCCGGGCCCGGGCCGGGGTGCGGATCCACTTCATGTACGATGCCATCGGCAGTTTCGATCTGCCCGAGGCCTATCTGGCCCGCCTGCGCCAGGCGGGCATCGCGGTGCAGGCCTTTCACGGCCGCACCCGGCGTCATCCCCACCGCTATCAGCTCAACTTCCGCAATCACCGCAAGATCGTGGTGGCCGACGGTCTGGCCGCCTGGGTGGGCGGCCACAACGTGGGCGACGAATACCTGGGCCGGGATCCCGAACTCAGCCCCTGGCGCGACACCCACGTGGAAATCCACGGCCCTGCCGTGCTGGGGATCCAGCTCGCCTTTCTGGAGGACTGGCATGCCATGACCGGGGAGATCCCGGCGCTGACCTGGGACGTGGCGCCCCGGGTGGAGAACCAGCGGGTGCTGGTGCTGCCCAGCGGTCCGGCCGACGCGCTGGAGACCTGCGGCCTGATGTTCACCGAGATCATCCACATGGCCCGCAAGCGCCTGTGGATCGTCAGCCCCTACTTCGTGCCCGACGACACCATCGTCAGCGCCCTGCAGCTCGCCGCCCTGCGCGGGGTGGACGTGCGCCTGATGATTCCCGAGAAGGCCGATCACCGGCTGGTGCACATGGCGAGCTTCGCCTACCTGGAGGAAACCCTGCCGGTGGGGATCCGGATCTTCCGCTATCGCCGGGGCTTCCTGCATCAGAAGGTGTTCCTGATGGACGACACCCTGGCCGGCGTGGGCACGGCGAATCTCGACAACCGCTCGATCCGCCTCAACTTCGAGATCTTCCTGCTGTTCGCCGACGCCGCCTTCGTGCGCGACACGCAAGCCATGCTGGAAGCGGATTTCCGCCAGTGCCGTGAACTCGACATGCGCGAATTCGAACAACGCCCCTGGCTCTTCCGCCTTGGCGCCCGGGTGGCGAGGCTGTTTGCGCCCGTGCTGTGAGTGGCGGGTAGCTGGCAAGGCGATGTTGAGAGCACAGGCCGGCAATGACCATTGTCGCCGCATCAGGTATCGCCCTTGAGGACGGGGAGGGCGATTCGTGACACGCCGTGAATACATCCCTGTAGGCTCGACGGCCGCATCCCTGCGGCCGACGGTCACGAATCGCCCTCCCCGTCCTCAAGGGCTCTGTGCCCGGATTGAATCGTGACAGCAATCACGACAATCCGACATGCCGGCTTCACTGCGCGCGATGTGCTTCACTGCGCGCGATGTGCTTGAGGCGGTTTTTCTGCCGCCCGTTGCCCTGTAGTCCGGGTCCTACACCGCTTTCCGCCCGCGCCGACAGGCAGGCGCCGGGAGAGGGGCTATGCTGGAATCGAAGGAATGGCAGAAAAGACAAGGAAAGAGGAGGAACAGGCATGAAGGGCAAAGACAGCCAGCCGGAAAACAATCCCCACTATCCGCCGTTTCGGTCAGACCGGTTCCACTGCGAGAACGGGCAGTGGTATTTCGCCGTGCGGCGCGGTCCCGATCAGGGGCCCTTCGCCAGCCGGGAGGAGGCGGAAGTGGCGCTGGAGCGGTTTCTGACCGAGCAGCTCGAGGTCCAGCGGCAACGCCGGGAGCGCCGTTTCGGCCGTCACCCCGCCCTGGCCACGCGCTGGTGAGCCCGGGCGGCGATCATTTCCCCCCGAGCAGCGCCTCGCGCAGATCCGCATCGGCCGGTGCCTCGCCCAGCCACACCGCCAGCAGCGCCCGGTTGAAGTCGGCCCCTTCGATGGTCCCGGCCAGCCGTTCGTTGATCCAGACCTGCGTGCCGCGCCCGGGCAGGTAGTCGAGATCGATCACGTCGCCCCGTTGCACGTCCGGAAACAGCTTGTTGAAGCGATCCAGTCGGGCGCGCAGCCTGGCCAGGGCCGCTTCCGTCTGGTTGGCCTCGAAACCCTCGTTCCAGCCCCGGATCAGTTTCTCCCGCGGCACCTCGTCGTAGAGAAAGACCATCCGCACCCGCTTCGGCCCCGCCGCGGCGAACACCCCTTCGGCCGTTGACACCGTCCCGGGCAGATACAGCGCGCCCACGTAGATTTTGAAGAAGAACTTGTGCCGCACCCCGGCCCCGTTGAGCACCAGCGGCGTGGCGTCGCCGCGCAGCGTGACCGTTTCGGGCAACACAACCCCCGCCACCTCCCGCGCCTGTGACGGCAGGGCGAGCAGCAAGACGAACAGCAATGGCAAGCGGCGAATCATGGCGATCCCTCCGATTGGTGGTAACGGCTTGTAGCTTACCCACTATGGGTACTATACTGCTCATTATGGGTAGTTTGTCAACAGCCAGGCACTCACGATCAACACGCCGCAAAGGGGCCGCAGACAACCCTGCGCCCATGAGTCTGGCCGATGCCCTGTTTACCAAGACCCAGCAACGGGTCCTGGCACTGTTGTTCGGCGAGCCCGGGCGCAGTTTCTACACCTCCGAGCTGATCGACCGCATCGGCGCCGGTTCCGGCGCCGTCCAGCGCGAACTCAGGCGCCTTGCCGAGAGCGGCCTGGTGACCGTCAAGCGCATCGGCAATCAGAAGCACTACCAGGCCAACCCTGAATCGCCGGTGTTCAGGGAGTTGTGCGGCCTGGTGAGAAAGACCGTGGGCCTGGCCGAACCGATCCGCGATGCCCTGGCGCCGTTGGCAGACCGCATCCGGTTTGCCACGATCTATGGCTCTGTCGCCAGGGGAGTGGATACGGCCGCCAGTGACATCGATCTGCTGATCGTTGCCGATGGTGTCACATTGGAGGAGGTGTACCATGTGCTTGCGCCCGTGGAGGAAGCCCTGGGCCGCAAGATCAACCCCACTCTGTATACATTGAACGAATTCGAAGACCGGAAAGAGCGCGGCAACCCGTTTCTTTGCCGTGTGCTGTCGGGTGACCATATCGTGCTGACAGGAGCCGAAAATGGGTGACCAGCAGCTCGAAAACCTGGTCCGTATCGGTCAGCTCAAGACCGAGCCGCCGGCAGAAGCTGAAATTCAGGGTCTTGTACATTCAGGCCTGCGTCGGCTGGACGACGCGGAACGTCCGGAACTCAGTCTCGAAAGCCCTTTCGATCTGGCCTACAACGCGGCCCATGCCCTGGCGCTTGCAGCGTTGCGATTTCGGGGCTTTCGTTCGGAGTCCCGTTACCTGGTGTTCCAGTGTCTCCAGCATACGGTGGATCTGCCTGTTGAACAGTGGCGCGTGCTCGATCAGGCTCACCGCAAGCGCAACCTGGCTGAATACGAAGGGTATATGGATGTGGACGAACAACTGGTCGCTGCCACCTTGCGTGTCGCTCGTCAGGTGGCAGCGCGGGTCAAGGCGCTTTCCGGTGATTGAGCGGCCCATTGATGTGACAGGTTTGTTCCTGACAGTCTGTTAACACCCCTGCTGTCCGGGCGATCCTTTCCTGTCCGGTCAATGCAGGCAGCAGCGCTTGTATTTCTTCCCGCTGCCGCAGGGGCAGGGGTCATTGCGGCCGACCTTGGCGGTTTCGCGGACGTAGGGGGTCGCGGGCTGACCAACACGCCTGGCGAAGTGCGCGAAAAGGCGTTGCACGTTCGGGCCGATCCGTTGTTGCCAGTTCTCGGCTTCATCCTGCCCCATGCTGTCCTGCGCCTTGCGTCCCTCTTCGGTGGTAAACAGCCAGATCGGCATCAGGCATTCCTCCAGTACGGCAAGATCGTCCCCGGTCTGTTTCGGCCACAGACGCAAGCCACGCACGAAGCCGATGCACCAGTCGTCCACGATGAAGCGGGGGCGTCCATCCTGCGTTTTCCTGATGAAGACTGGTGCGTACACCTCATCGTCAAGATCGCTGCTGAGCTTGTTGTAGAGCAATATGATGGCAGAGAAAAAAGCCCGGAGATCATCCTCGTCGTCCCATTCCGGGGCGAGATCTTCGCCGCCCCATATGTCCGCCAGCCAGGCTGATGGTGGCAGCATCTCCGGCATGCAGATCAGCGCGGCGAGAAAGCCGTCGAGTTCCGAGCTGTTCCGAATGGACATGCTGGTCCCGTATTTCGCCAGGTAGTCGTCCACCAGGGAACGAATATCCTCGCGGTCCGTTGCTTCAGGGGGAGGGCTGAGGCCAAGCAGGCGGGCATAGTCGGGCGGCGGCGTGTCCCGCTGCGTGCGCAGGCCGAGTTGCATCTCGACCTCTTCCAGATCGCCGGCGCAGGAGAGGTCCACGCAGTTCCGCGCGAAAAGTTGGCGAATGTCGTCGATCAGTTCGACGGCGTTCAGATCGATGAGACGGCTCAGCAACAGGCCATTGAGCGTTGACGCCGTGGTATCCGGTTCGCGAAGGTAGTCGCGATAGATGGACAGCACCCTGTCCCTGAGCGCGGGATGTTGTTTGGCCACTTCCGCCAGCGCATCGACGGCCATGATGCGTGCAAATTCTTCGTGACCAGGCTCCGCCAGATAGGCGGCCAGGGGATCGAGGGCCGGCTCGCCGATCATGCCCAGCACCCGGTACAGTTCACTGAGTGCCCAGTCCTCGTCACACAGGGTGTCGAACAGGGCGATCAGTGGCCGCGCCGCATCGGGGGCGCGGAGCTGGCCGAGGGTGCGCCAGGCATGCACCGGCACCCACACGTCATTGGAATCGGGATCGGCGTTGTGCAGCGTCTGGTCAGCGGCCAGCGCCACCAGCGCAGGGACGTCGGCGGTGGTGAAGCCGTGGGCGAGGTAGTCGGGCCAGGTCCGATGATTTTCAGCCGGGCCGAGCCGGAACAGGATATCGGTCTTTGCGCTCATGGAAGGGGGGGCGGGGAGGCGTGATTGAGGGATGATGTCGAAATCGTTGGCTCGGGATTCTGACTCAGGCGTGAGATGACGACAAGTATAGTGAAGGCTTCACCAGGGTTGGCGAAAATATGACCATCCCCGTACAATACCCGACCTTTCCCTCAAGGATTCCGCTGGCGCATGATCTATCAGGATACCTTCGACGTCATCGTGGTCGGCGGCGGCCATGCCGGCACCGAGGCGGCCCTGGCCGCGGCCCGGAGCGGCGCGCGCACGCTGCTTTTGACCCACAATCTCGACACCCTGGGGCAGATGAGCTGCAACCCGGCCATCGGCGGGATCGGCAAGGGGCATCTGGTGAAGGAGATCGACGCCCTCGGCGGGCTGATGGCGCGGGCCACCGACCGGGCCGGGATCCAGTTCCGGATCCTCAATGCCTCCAAGGGCCCGGCGGTGCGCGCCACCCGCGCCCAGGCCGATCGTCAGCTCTACCGCCAGGCGGTGCGCGAGGCGCTGGAGAGCGAGCCGAATCTCACGCTCTTCCAGCAGGCGGTGGAGGATCTGGCCGTGGAGAGGGAGCGGGTCACCGGCGTGATCACCCAGCTCGGGATCACCTTCCGGGCCCGGGCGGTGGTGCTCACCGTGGGCACCTTCCTCGGCGGGCGGATCCACGTGGGGCTGGCCTCTCACGAGGGCGGACGGGCCGGCGATCCGCCGGCCAACGCCCTGGCCGCGCGCCTGCGCGAGCTGCCCTTCCGGGTCGAACGGCTCAAGACCGGCACGCCGCCGCGCCTCGACGGGGCCAGCATCGACTGGCGCAGGCTCGAGCCCCAGCCGGGCGACACGCCGGTGCCGGTTTTCTCCTTCCTCGGCTCGCCCGAGGAGCACCCGGAACAGGTGCCCTGCCACATCACCCACACCACCGCGCGCACCCACGAGATCATCCGCGCGGGCCTGGACCGCTCGCCCATGTACAGCGGCGTGATCGAAGGCGTGGGCCCGCGCTACTGTCCCTCCATCGAGGACAAGGTGGTGCGCTTCGCCGAGCGCGAGTCGCACCAGATCTTCGTCGAGCCCGAAGGGCTGAACACCCGCGAGGTCTATCCCAACGGCATTTCCACCAGCCTGCCCTTCGACGTGCAGCTCGATTTCGTGCGCTCGATCCGCGGCTTCGAAAACGCCCACATCACCCGTCCCGGCTACGCCATCGAATACGACTTCTTCGACCCGCGGGATCTGAAGCCCTCGCTGGAGACGCGCCACCTGGCGGGCCTGTTCTTCGCCGGCCAGATCAACGGCACCACCGGCTACGAGGAGGCGGCCGCCCAGGGGCTCATCGCCGGCCTCAACGCGGCCCGCGCCGCCCGCGGCGAGGCCCCCTGGACGCCGGGGCGCGACGAGGCCTACATCGGCGTGCTGATCGATGACCTCATCACCCTCGGCACCAGCGAGCCCTATCGCATGTTCACCAGCCGTGCCGAATACCGCCTGCTGCTGCGCGAGGACAACGCCGATCTGCGTCTGACCGAAAAGGGCCGCGACCTGGGGCTGGTGGACGACGCCCGCTGGGCGGCCTTCAGCGACAAGCGCGAGGCCATCGAGCGGGAGCGCGCGCGCCTGGCCGCGACCCGCCTGCGCCCGGAGGACGTTCCGGCGGAGACGGCCACGGCGGTGCTCGGCCAGCCCCTGAGCCGCGAGGCCAGCCTGCTGGAGCTGCTGCGCCGGCCCGGCGTGGAGTACGCCGCGCTGATGGGCCTGCCCGGCGCCGGCGAGGCGGTGGCGGATGCGAAAGTTGCCGAACAGGTCGAGATCCAGGCCCGCTATGCGGGGTACATTGATCGTCAGCGGGAGGAGATCGAGCGCACCCGCCGCCATGCCGAGACGCCGGTGCCCGAGGATTTCGACTTCGCCGGCGTCAGGGGCCTGTCTGCCGAGGTGCGCGAGAAGCTGCAGCGACGCCGTCCCGCCACCCTTGGCGAAGCCGCGCGTATTCCCGGCGTAACGCCGGCGGCCATCTCGCTGTTGCTGGTGCACCTGAAGAAGCATCGCGGACGGATGGAACAGAAACGCACCGGCTGACGTCCATCGGGAAGCGGCAGCCGGTTTGCCGGTTGGTTTCGCTGCCCGGCACCGGTCGCCGCCAACCACAACGACAGTCCATCAACAAGAGCAAGGAGGTTCCATCATGTCTCGTCTGTTCACCCTGATCGCAGTCCTTCTGTTTGGTTTCACCGCCGTGCATGCGGAAGAAGCCGTGGAAGGCCTGATCGTCAAGCGCAGCCCCTACAGCGTGAAAGTGACGCTGGATCGCCTGGAATCGGCGCTGAAGAAGAAGGGCATCACCATCGCCCTGCGCTGGGATCACGCCGCCAGGGCCCGCGCCGTCGGCATCGATCTGCGGCCCACCGAACTGCTGGTGTTCGGCAACCCGAAACTCGGCAGCCACTTCTTCACCTCGAAACAGACCGCCGGCATCGACCTGCCCATGAAGGCCCTGGCCTGGCAGGACGAAAAGGGCCAGGTCTGGCTTGGCTACAACGATCCCGGTTACATCGCCAGGCGCCATGACATCGAAGACCGCGCCGCCATCGTGGCGAAGATGCGCGGCGCCCTCGACAAGCTGACCGACATTGCCGTCGGCAAATAGCCGGGCCGGTGGAAGGAACGCAGAGGGCGCAGAGACGCAGAGAGCACGGAGAAGCTGGATGGTGGTCAGCATTTTTTGTGGCGATGAGGCGATCTGATTAAGGAGAAAGATGGCCGTAATCAACAGAAAAACTCGGCGTCCTCTGCGTCTCTGCGTCCTCTGCGTCATTTGCAGTGGCGTCTGAACCCATGCCCGAAAATCTTGCACAGAAGCTTGCTGACGGCCTCGCTGCCCTGCACCTGGACATCCCGCCGGATGTTCAGGCGGCACTGCTGGATTACGTGGCCCTGCTGGCGAAGTGGAACCGGGCCTACAACCTCACTGCGGTGCGCCAGCCGGCGCAGATGGTGGTGCGGCATCTGCTCGATTCGCTGGCGGTGCGGCCGTATCTGGTGGGCGAGCGGTTGCTGGACGTGGGCAGCGGGGCCGGCTTGCCGGGGATTCCGCTGGCCCTGGCGGAGCCGGGGCGTCATTTCACCCTGCTCGACAGCAACGGCAAGAAGGTGCGCTTCCTGACCCAGGCGGTGGCGGAACTTCGGCTGGAGAACGTGGATGTGGTACAGTGCAGAGTGGCGGATTTCCGGCCGGAGGAGCCGTTCGATTGCATCGTCAGCCGCGCCTTCTCCGGCATGGCCGAATTGATCGGGCAGGCTGCGCACCTGCTGGCCCCGGACGGGTGCTTCCTGTTCATGAAGGGCGTCTATCCGCAGGCGGAAGTCGCGGTCCTGCCGGCGGGCTGGACCATCGAGGCCGTGCACCGGCTCGAGATCCCGGGCCTGGACGCCGAGCGCCACCTGCTGGTGGTGCGGGCCGCAAGCTGACACGCACGAGGACACGAACATGGGTCGCATCATCGCCATCGCCAACCAGAAGGGCGGGGTGGGCAAGACCACCACCTGTATCAACCTGGCGGCCTCCTTCGCGGCCACGAAGCGCCGCGTGCTGCTGGTGGACATGGATCCCCAGGGCAACGCCACCATGGGCAGCGGGCTGGACAAGAACGCCCTGGAGCTGACCACCTGCGAGCTGCTGCTGGGCGAGGCCGACTTCGCCGCCGTGCGCCAGCGCCCGGAAGAGGCCGGCTTCGACGTGCTGCCGGCCAACGGCGAGCTGACCGCCGCCGAGGTGGCCCTGATGGATCTGCCGGATCGCCAGGATCGCCTGCGCCAGGCGCTGGCCCCGGTGCGCGAGGACTACGACTACATCCTGGTCGACTGCCCGCCCTCGCTTAACATGCTCACCGTCAATGCCCTGGTGGCGGCCCAGTCGGTGATGATCCCCATGCAGTGCGAATACTACGCCCTCGAGGGCCTTTCGGCGCTGCTCAACACGGTGGAGCGGATCCGCAGCACCGTTAATCCCGAACTGCGGGTGGAGGGGGTGCTGCGCACCATGTTCGACCCGCGCAACAACCTGGCCAACGACGTCTCGGGCCAGCTCATCGTGCACTTCCCCGACAAGGTCTATCGCACCGTGATCCCGCGCAACGTACGCCTGGCCGAGGCGCCCAGCCACGGCATGCCGGTGATCCGCTATGATCGCAAGTCCCGCGGGGCGCTCGCCTACCTGGCCCTGGCCGGCGAAATCCTGCGCAAGGACGAGGAATTCATCAATTTGGCAGGCGCCTCCGCCTGATTCCGGGAGTCACGCATCCATGGCAAGCAAGAAACGGGGTTTGGGCCGCGGCCTGGACCAGTTGCTCGGTATTCCGGCGGAAAAGGCCGGGGAAACGGCGTCGGAGTCGGCCGCCGAGGGGGATCTGCGCAACCTGCCGGTGGATCGGATCCGCAAGGGCCGCTTTCAGCCTCGCCACGAGATTGCCGAGGAGGCCCTGCAGGAGCTGGCCGACTCGATCCGTGCCCAGGGCGTGGTCCAGCCGGTGGTGGTGCGGCCCCTGCCCGAGGGCGGAGGCGAGTACGAGCTGATCGCCGGCGAGCGGCGCTGGCGCGCGGCCCAGCTCGCCGGCCTGCAGGAGATCCCGGCCGTGGTGCGCGATGTGCCGGATCAGGCCGCCATGGCCATGGGCCTGATCGAGAACATCCAGCGCGAGGAACTCAACCCCATCGAGGAAGCCGCGGCCCTGCACCGCCTGATCGAGGAGTTCGGCCTCACCCACCAGGAGACCGCCGAGGCCGTGGGCCGCTCCCGTGCCGCCGTCTCCAACCTGCTGCGCCTGCTCAGCCTGGAGCCGAAGGTCAAGCAGATGCTCGAGGAAGGCCGCCTGGAAATGGGCCATGCCCGGGCCCTGCTGTCCCTCGAGGGACCGGCCCAGATCCGCGCCGCCGAAGATGTGGCGAAGCGCGGCCTGTCGGTGCGCGAAACCGAACAGCTGGTGCGGCGCCTGCTCAAGCCGGCGGAAAAAAAGTCGACGCCGAAAATCGATCCGGACATCCAGCGCTTCGCCGAGGATCTGTCGGAGAAGCTCGGCGCGAAGGTGCAGATCCAGCATTCGCCAAAGGGCAAGGGAAAACTGATCATCCAGTACAACAGCGTGGATGAGCTGGATGGCATCCTGCACCATATCAAGTAATTCCTAATATATTGATATTCCATTGATTCTGCCGGCATCTGCCATCTAAAATCGGTTAAAAATTCCTTTATGCCCTCATCATTGACCCTGTAGGGTGGGGCCGCTATACTTCGCGCCCCTGCAATCGATGGGCCTGTGGGAGGGCTGCGTCCATGTCCGCCAGCCGGAGTCTGCAAGACCTCGCCTTCCGTCGCACCCGCAACCGGTTGCTCCTGATTCAAGCGATCCTGGTGGCCCTCGCGGCCGGGGTCGCCTTCCCGCTGCAAGGGAACGATTTCGTGCTGGCGCTGCTGTATGGCGGCGCGGCCAGCCTGGCCGGAACCCTGGCCGCCGCCTGGCGGCTGCAGAGGGTCACCGGCCGGTCAGACGATGCCGCCCTGGCCCGTGGCGAGATGGCCGGTGCCGCCGGTTTCTACCAGAGCGCTGCCCTGCGTTTCGTCGTCGTCCTGGCCCTGCTGGTGCTGGGGCTGGGAATGTTGCGGCTGCACGGCCCGGCCCTGCTCATCGGTTTCGTGGTGGCCACGGCCGGCTTCGTCTTCGGTCGCCCGCAACGGGCCCGCTGAACGGCACGACCCGAATTTCTGAAAATTTGGATTGAGTCATCATGTCTAGTGAAGCGCTGTCATCGACCGATTACATCAAGCACCATCTGCAGAACTGGACGTTCGGCAAGCATCCCGACGGAACCTGGGGATTCGCCCATAGCGCCGCCGAAGCGAAGGAAATGGGCTTCATGGCCATCCACGTGGACACCATGTTCTGGTCCATCAGCCTGGGCCTGCTGTTCCTGTGGCTGTTCCGGCGCGCGGCGAAGAAGGCCGATGCCGGCGTGCCCAGCGGCGTGGTCAACTTCGCCGAATGGATCGTCGAGTTCATCGACAGTTCGGTGCGCGGTTCCTTCACGGCGAAGAACAGCCTGGTGGCCCCCCTGTCGCTGACCATCTTCGTCTGGATCTTCCTGATGAACCTGATGGATCTGGTGCCGGTGGACTGGCTGCCTCAACTGGCCGCCCTCATCGGCTCGAACCTGTTCGGCATGGATCCCCACCACGTCTATTTCAAGGTGGTGCCTTCCACCGATCCCAACGCCACCTTCGGTATGGCCTTCGCCGTGTTCTTCCTGGTGCTCTACTACAGCATCAGGATCAAGGGCATTGGCGGCTTCACCGGTGAGCTGACCCTGCAGCCCTTCCAGGCGAAGAACCCGCTGATCCAGGCCCTGTTCATTCCGATCAACTTCGTGCTGGAGTTCGTGTCCCTGATCTCCAAGCCCATCTCTCTCTCCCTGCGACTGTTCGGCAACATGTACGCCGGGGAGATGATCTTCATCCTGATCGCGCTGATGTTCAGCGCCGGGATCGGCATGGGGATCTTCGGCGGCCTGCTGCAACTGGGCTGGGCCATCTTCCACATCCTGATCATCACGCTGCAGGCGTTCATCTTCATGACCCTGACCATCGTGTATCTGGACATGGCGCATCACGAACACTGATTCTTCAATCTTTCAACTTTTAATACAGAAATACAGGAGAAGACCATGGAACTTGCACAAGCTCTGCTCTACATCGCCGGCGCCCTGATGATGGGCCTGGGCGCGCTCGGCGCGGCCGTGGGCATCGGCATCCTCGGTGGCCGTTTCCTGGAAGGCGCCGCCCGCCAGCCGGAACTGATCCCCATGCTGCGCACCCAGTTCTTCATCGTCATGGGTCTGGTGGACGCGGTGCCGATGATCGCCGTCGGTATCGCCCTGTACGTGCTCTTCGCGGTGGCGTAACCCGGAGAAACGTTTCACCCGAACAACGTAGACAGGTTCGAGCATGAATATCAACCTTACCCTGATTGGGCAGACGATCACTTTCATCGTGTTCGTGTGGTTCTGCATGAAGTTCGTGTGGCCGCCGATCATGAACGCGCTCGAAGAGCGCAAGAAGAAGATCGCCGACGGTCTCGCCGCCGCCGAGCGTGGCGAGCACGAGATGGAGCTCGCCCGCAAGCGCGCCACCGAGGAGCTGCACGAAGCCAAGCAGCAGGCCCAGGAGATCATCAACCTGGCCCACAAGCGGGCCGGCGAGATCGTCGACGAGGCCAAGGAACAGGCGCGGACCGAGAGCGAACGCATCCTGGCCGCGGCCAATGCCGAAATCGAACAGGAAGCCAACCGCGCGCGGGAACAGCTGCGCAAGGAAGTGGCGAGCCTGGCCGTGGCCGGCGCCAGCAAGCTCATCCGGAAAGAGATCGACGAAAAGGCCAACGAGGCACTGCTCAAAGATCTGGTTGCGCAACTGTAAGGGGCGGCAAGCATGGCAGAAAAAAGCACCCTTGCCCGTCCCTATGCCAACGCCATCTTCCAGCTCGCCCGCGAACAGGGGGAGCTGGCGAAATGGTCCGGCATGCTGCAGCTCATCGCCGTGGTGGCGGAAGACCCTACCATGCGCCAGCTCATCGGCAACCCCGAGTTCGAGCGCAGCAGGCTCGAGGCGCTGTTTCTCGAGATCTGCGGTGACGGTCTCGATGAACAGGGGCGCAACCTCGTGCGCCTGCTGATCGAGAACAAGCGCCTGGAGGTGGCACCGCAGATCGCCGATCTGTACGAGGCCCGGCGCGCCGAGGCCGAGGGAACGGTGGACGTGGAAGTCGTCTCCGCCTTTCCCCTGGATGCGGATCTGCAGGCACAGCTGGCCGCCGCCCTCGAGCGGCGCCTGGGGCAGGAAGTGAACCTGCGCGTGAAGATCGACGAGTCGCTGATCGGCGGTGTGCTGGTGCGCGCCGGGGATCTGGTGATCGACGCCTCCATAACCGGTCGGCTCGAGCAGCTGGCGAATACGCTGATGCACTGAGCGCAAGCGATCCAATTACAGGAATCGAAGACAATGCAACTGAATCCTTCCGAAATCAGTGAACTGATCAAGAAGCGGGTCGAGAATTTCGAAGCCGTGACCGAGGCCCGCAACGAGGGCACCGTGGTGAGCATCACCGACGGCATCGTCCGCATCCATGGCATGGCCGACGTGATGCAGGGGGAGATGATCGAATTCCCCGGCAACACCTACGGCATGGCCCTCAACCTCGAAACCGGCTCGGTCGGTGCCGTGGTGCTGGGTTCCTATGAGCACATCACCGAAGGGGATACGGTCAAGTGCACCGGCCGCATCCTCGAAGTGCCGGTGGGCGACGGCCTCAAGGGCCGGGTGGTGGATGCCCTCGGCAACCCCATCGACGGCAAGGGCCCCATCGAATACAGCGAAACCTCGCCCATCGAGAAGATCGCCCCCGGCGTGATTGCCCGCCAGTCGGTGGATCAGCCGGTGCAGACCGGCCTCAAGGCGGTAGACGCCATGGTGCCCATCGGCCGCGGCCAGCGCGAGCTGATCATCGGCGACCGCCAGACCGGCAAGACCGCGGTGGCCGTGGACGCCATCATCAACCAGAAGGGCACGGGGATCACCTGCATCTACGTGGCCGTCGGTCAGAAGGCGTCGAGTATCGCCAACGTGGTGCGCAAGCTGGAGGAGCACGGTGCCCTGGAGCACACCATCGTGGTTGCCGCCACCGCCTCCGACGCCGCGGCCATGCAGTTCATCGCGCCCTACGCCGGCTGTTCCATGGGTGAGTACTACCGTGACCGTGGTCAGGATGCCCTGATCATCTACGACGACCTCACCAAGCAGGCCTGGGCCTATCGCCAGGTGTCCCTGCTGCTGCGCCGGCCGCCGGGCCGTGAAGCCTATCCGGGCGACGTGTTCTACCTGCACTCGCGCCTGCTGGAGCGGGCCGCGCGGGTCAACGCCAACTACGTGGAGAAGATGACCAACGGTGAGGTGAAGGGCAAGACCGGTTCGCTGACCGCCCTGCCCATCATCGAGACCCAGGCCGGCGACGTGTCCGCCTTCGTGCCGACCAACGTGATCTCCATTACCGACGGCCAGATCTTCCTCGAGACCGATCTGTTCAACGCCGGGATCCGCCCGGCCATCAACGCCGGCCTGTCCGTGTCGCGCGTCGGTGGCGCCGCCCAGACCAAGATCATCAAGAAGCTCGGCGGCGGCGTGCGCCTGGACCTGGCCCAGTACCGGGAGCTGGCGGCCTTCGCCCAGTTCGCCTCGGATCTGGACGAGTCCACCCGCAAGCAGATCGAGCGCGGCCAGCGCGTCACCGAGCTGATGAAGCAGAAGCAGTACAGCCCCATGAGCATCGCCCAGCAGGCCTTCTCGCTGCTGGCTGCCAACAAGGGCTACCTGGACGACGTGGAGGTGAGCAAGGTGGTGGACTTCGAGGACGCCCTGCAGGCCTACCTGAAGTCCAACGAGGCCGAGCTGCTCGAGGAAATCAACCGCACCGGCGACTTCAACGACGAGATCGAGGCGAAGATGATCGCCGCGATCGAGAAGTTCAAGGCCACCAGCACCTGGTAAGGGCTGACCGTCCCCGCCGCCGGCGGGGACGCAATCGAAGGTGAACAGACATGGCAAGCGGTAAAGAGATTCGCACGCAGATCAAGAGTATCAAGAATACCCAGAAGATCACGCGTGCCATGGAGATGGTGGCCGCCTCCAAGATGCGCAAGGCCCAGGATCGCATGTCGGCCTCGCGGCCCTATGCGCAGAAGATGCGCAACGTGATCCACCACCTGGCCCAGGCCCATCCCGAGTACAAGCATCCGTACCTGCTGGATCGCGAGCCGAAGCGCATCGGCTACATCGTGATCTCCTCGGATCGCGGCCTGTGCGGCGGGCTGAACAACAACCTGTTCCGGGATCTGCTCAAGGACATCGGCCAGTGGCAGAGCCAGGGCGCCAGCATCGCCCTGTGCACCATCGGTCAGAAGGCCACGGTGTTCTTCCGCAATCTCGGTTCGGTGAAGGCCCAGGCCACCCATCTCGGCGATGCCCCGGCGCTGACCGATCTGATCGGCACCATCAAGGTGATGCTCGACGCCTACGATGCCGGCGAGCTGGACCGCCTGTACCTGGTGTACAACGAATTCGTCAACACCATGACCCAGAAGCCGGTCATCGAACAGCTTCTGCCCATTCCCCACGAGGACTACGATGCCGAGCTGAAGCATCACTGGGACTACATCTACGAGCCCGATGCCAAGGCCGTGGTCGATGGGCTGATGATGCGCTTCATCGAGTCCCTGGTCTATCAGGGGGTGGTCGAGAACATCGCCTGTGAAATGGCCGCGCGCATGGTGGCCATGAAGAGCGCCTCCGACAACGCGGGCAGCCTGATCGACGAACTGCAGCTGGCCTACAACAAGGCCCGCCAGGCAGCCATCACCCAGGAGCTGTCGGAAATCGTCGCCGGCGCCGCCGCGGTCTGAGCACCGCCCCGTACAGAATCGACTGAAAATTTGAGGAAGAGCCAATGAGTTCCGGAAAAATCGTTCAAATCATCGGCGCGGTGATCGACGTGGAGTTCCCGCGCGAGCAGATGCCGAAAATCTACGACGCCCTGGTGGTCGACGACGCCGGCCTGACCCTGGAGGTGCAGCAGCAGCTCGGCGACGGCGTGGTGCGCACGATTGCCATGGGCAGCTCCGACGGTCTGAAGCGCGAGATGCGCGTTTCCAACACCGGCGCGCCCATCTCGGTGCCGGTGGGCACCAAGACCCTCGGCCGGATCATGGACGTGCTGGGCCGGCCCATCGACGAGAAGGGGCCCATCGGCGAAGACAAGCGCATGCCCATCCACCGCAAGGCCCCGGCCTACGAGGAACTCTCTCCGGCCACCGAACTGCTGGAGACCGGCATCAAGGTGATCGACCTGGTCTGCCCCTTCGCCAAGGGCGGCAAGGTGGGCCTGTTCGGCGGCGCCGGCGTGGGCAAGACCGTGAACATGATGGAACTCATCCGCAACATCGCCATCGAGCACAGCGGCTACTCGGTATTCGCCGGGGTGGGCGAGCGCACCCGCGAGGGCAACGACTTCTACCACGAGATGCAGGAGTCCAACGTGCTCGACAAGGTGTCGCTGGTCTACGGCCAGATGAACGAGCCGCCCGGCAACCGCCTGCGCGTGGCCCTCACCGGCCTGACCATGGCTGAAGCCTTCCGCGACGAAGGCCGCGACGTGCTGCTGTTCATCGACAACATCTACCGTTACACCCTGGCCGGCACCGAGGTCTCGGCCCTGCTCGGCCGGATGCCCTCCGCCGTGGGCTACCAGCCGACCCTGGCCGAGGAAATGGGCGCCCTGCAGGAGCGGATCACCTCCACCAAGACCGGCTCCATCACCTCCATCCAGGCCGTGTACGTGCCCGCCGACGACCTCACCGACCCGTCGCCGGCCACCACCTTCGCCCACCTGGACGCCACCGTGGTGCTCTCGCGCCAGATCGCCGAGCTGGGCATCTACCCCGCCGTGGATCCTCTGGACTCCAGCTCCCGCCAGCTCGACCCGCTGGTGATCGGCGAGGAACACTACAACGTGGCCCGCGCCGTGCAGGGCACCCTGCAGCGCTACAAGGAGCTCAAGGACATCATCGCCATTCTCGGCATGGACGAACTCTCGGAAGAGGACAAGCTCATCGTGGCCCGGGCGCGCAAGATCCAGCGCTTCCTCTCCCAGCCCTTCTTCGTGGCCGAGGTCTTCACCGGGGCGCCCGGCAAGTACGTGCCCCTCAAGGACACCATCGCCGGCTTCAAGGGCATCGTCGAGGGCGAGTACGACGACCTGCCCGAGCAGGCCTTCTACATGGTCGGCACCATCGACGAGGCCGTGGAAAAAGCCAAGTCGCTCTAAGCGGGCGAAGGAGACCCTATCATGGCCATGACCATGCATCTGGACATCGTGAGTGCCGAGCAGGCGATCTTCTCCGGCACCGTCGAGGTCGTGATCGCCCCGGCGCAGATGGGCGAGGTGGGGATCCATCCCCGCCACACCCAGCTCCTCACGCCCCTCAAGCCCGGCGAGGTGCGCTTCGTGCGCGAGGGCAGTCAGGAAGAAGAGTCCATCTACGTCTCCGGCGGCATCCTCGAGGTCCAGCCCCACGTGGTGACCGTGCTCTCCGACACCGCCGTGCGTGCCCGGGATCTGGACGAAGCCGCCGCCCTGGAGGCCAAGAAGGCCGCCGAGGAAGCCCTGCAGGAACAGCTCAGCGAGGAAGAAGTCGCGGCCGCCCAGGCCAAGCTGGCCCAGGCCCTCGCCCAGCTCCGGGCCATCCAGAACCTGCGCAAGAAGAAGATCGCCCGCTGACAGAAGGGCCGAGGGACGAGGCCTGCGTAGGCCGGCTCAAGCGCAGCGGAGCCGGCATCTCGGACCGTTCTTTGGTCATAGTGATTGCAGCAAGGGCAGTTGATATACTGCCCTTTCTTCCTTGCAGGACATGAAGCGCGCATGAGCGAAAAGCGGGTCGAGAAGGACAAGGTCGTGACCCTGACCTACGTGATCCGGGACGAATCGGGCCTGTGCGAGCAGTCCGACGTGCCGGTCAGCTACGTGCACGGCGCCGCCGACAGCCCCATGTTTCCCCGCATCGAGAAAGCCCTCGAAGGCAAGGGGATCGGCGACGAGGTGGAAGTCACCCTGCCGCCCGAGGAGGGCTTCGGCGAGCGCGACCCGGCCAAGACCTTCAGCGATCGGATCGAGAACGTCCCCCCGCAATACCGCCAGATCGGCGCCCAGGCCGTGTTCCACAACGATCGCGGCGAGTCCCTCACCATGACCGTGGTGCGGGTCGAGAATGGCCAGGTGCACCTCGACGGCAACCATCCCTTCGCCGGCAAGACCCTCACCTACAAGGTGCGGATCCTCGACATCCGCGACGCCACGCCCATGGAACGGCTCGGCCTCGCCGAGGCCGGCAGCACGACCCTCAACTGATCCCGTGAGCACGGCCACCGCCCTCTCCATCGTGATCCTGGCCGCCGGCCAAGGCACGCGCATGAAATCGAAGCGGCCCAAGGTGCTGCATCCCCTGGCCGGCAAGCCCCTGCTGGCGCACGTGCTCGACACCGCGCGGACCCTGTCGCCGTCGCGCATCCTCGTGGTCTACGGCCACGGCGGGGAACAGGTGCCGAAGGCCCTGGCGGCCGACGACGTGCAGTGGGTGGAACAGGCCGAGCAACTCGGCACCGGCCACGCCGTGGAGCAGGCCATGCCGGCCCTGCCCGACGCGGACCTCGTGCTGGTGCTCTACGGCGACGTGCCGCTGGTGCGCACCGAAACCCTCACCGATCTGGTCGCCCAGGCCGCGCACACCGGCTTCGCCCTGCTCACCGTGCGCCTCAACGACCCCACCGGCTACGGGCGCATCGTGCGTGACGAGTCGGGCCGGGTGGCGCGGATCGTCGAGCAGAAGGACGCCAGCCCGGAAGAGCAGGCCATCGACGAGGTGAACACCGGTATCCTCTGCGCCCGCGCCGCGGATCTGCGCCGCTGGCTGGGCCGCCTCGAGAACGCCAACGCTCAGGGCGAGTTCTACCTGACCGACACCATCGCCATGGCCGTGGCCGAGGGCCTCGAGGTGGCCACCGCCATGCCCGATGACGCGTGCGAGGTGCTGGGGGTCAACAGCCGCCGGCAGCTCGCGGAACTGGAACGCCATTACCAGCGGCAACAGGCCGCGCGGCTGATGGACGGCGGCGTGACCCTGGCCGATCCCGCCCGCCTCGACGTGCGCGGCGAGGTGAGCGCCGATCAGGACGTGTTCATCGACGTCAACGTGATCCTCGAAGGCCGGGTGAAGATCGGCGCCGACGTGACCATCGGCGCCGGCTGCGTGATCCGCAATGCCGAGATCGGCCCCGGCACGCAGATCCGCCCCTATAGCGTCATCGAGGATGCGACCATCGGCCCGCAGGCCCAGATCGGCCCCTTCGCCCGCCTGCGGCCCGGCACCGATCTGGCGCGCGATGCGCGGATCGGCAACTTCGTGGAAGTGAAGAACAGCCGGATCGGCGAGGGCAGCAAGGTCAACCACCTGAGCTACATCGGCGATACCGACATGGGCGCCGGCGTCAACATCGGTGCCGGCACCATCACCTGCAACTACGACGGCGCCAACAAGCACCGCACCGTGATCGGCGACGGCGCCTTCATCGGCTCCGACACCCAGCTCGTCGCCCCCGTCACCGTCGGCGCGCACGCCACCCTTGGCGCCGGCACTACCCTGACGAACGACGCCCCGCCGGGCCAGCTCACCCTGAGCCGTGCCAAACAGAAGTCCATCCCGGGCTGGAAAAGACCACAGAAGCAGAGCAAAGAGAAAAAATGAAAGCGACGCCCCTTTCCTCCCCTGAAAATTCCGTAGCTGGTCGGGAAGCACACCTGGCCACTTACCTCTTTCCTCTTTCCTCCTTCCTCTGCCTCTAAAATGTGCGGCATCGTCGGCGCCATCGCCAGAAAAGACGTCACCGCCATCCTGGTGGAGGGACTGCGGCGGCTGGAATACCGCGGTTACGACTCGGCCGGGGTGGCCGTGCTGGCGGACGACGGCACGATCCGGCGAGTGCGCACGCCGGGCAAGATCGCCGCGCTGCAAGCGGCGCTGGAACGGCAGCCGGCCGCCGGAACCATAGGCATCGCCCATACCCGCTGGGCCACCCACGGTGTGCCCAGCGAGGCCAATGCCCATCCCCACGTGTGCAACAATCGCGTGGCGGTGGTGCACAACGGCATCATCGAGAACTTCGAGGCCCTGAAGGCCGTCCAGCAGGACCGCTTCCGCTTCACCTCCGAGACCGACACGGAAGTGGTGGCGCACCAGATCTGTCATCACCTGGACGAATGTGACGATCTGCTGGAAGCGGTGCGCCGCACCGTGGCCGAGCTGGAAGGGGCCTACGCCCTCGGCGTGATCTGCCCGGCCGAGCCCCAGCGGCTGATCGCCGCCCGGCGCGGCAGTCCGTTGGTGATCGGCATCGGCGAGGACGGCCACTACCTCGCCTCCGACGTGGCCGCGCTGCTCAGCGAGACGAACCGTTTCGTGTTCCTGGAAGAAGGCGACATCGCCGAGCTGACCGTGGCCGGCCTGCGGATCTTGGACGCGGAAGGCCGCGAGGTGACGCGCCCGGTGAAGGAAAGCAGCCTCTCCGCCGATGCGGTGGAGCGGGGCGAATACCGCCACTACATGCTCAAGGAGATCCACGAGCAGCCGGCGGCCATCGCCGAGACCCTGGAAGGCCGCCTGGGCGAGAGCACGGTGCTGGAGGCGGCCTTCGGCCCCGGCGCGAGCGCGATCCTCGACCAGGTGCAGGCCATCCAGATCGTCGCCTGCGGCACCAGCTACCATGCCGGCCTGGTGGCGCGCTATGGCTTCGAGGCCCTGGCCGGGATCCCCTGCCAGGTGGAAGTGGCCTCCGAGTTCCGCTACCGCCAGCCGGTGGCCCTGCCCGACACCCTGTTTCTCACCATCTCCCAGTCCGGCGAGACGGCCGACACCCTGGCCGCCCTGCGGGCGGCGAAGGCCATGGGCTACGCTCACACCCTGGCCATCTGCAACGTGCCCGAAAGCTCGCTGGTGCGCGAATCGGATCTGGTGCTGATGACCCGCGCCGGCCCCGAGATCGGCGTGGCCTCCACCAAGGCCTTCACCACCCAGCTGGTGGCCCTGCTGCTGCTGATCACCGCCATGGGCCGCCGCCGGGGCATGTCGCCCGAGACCGAGGCCAACATCGTGCGCCAGTTGCGCGAACTGCCCGGCGCCATCGAGCGGGTGCTGGAGCTGGACGACGCGATTGCCGCCCTGGCCGCGCGCTTCGGGGATCGCCACAACGCCCTGTTCCTCGGCCGCGGCCCCCACTTCCCCGTGGCCCTGGAAGGCGCGCTCAAGCTCAAGGAGATCTCCTACATCCACGCCGAGGGCTACCCGGCGGGCGAACTCAAGCACGGCCCCCTGGCCCTGGTGGACGAGAAGACCCCCATCGTGGCCGTGGCCCCCAACGACGAACTGCTGGACAAGCTCAAGGGCAACCTGCAGGAAGTGCGCGCCCGCGGCGGCGAACTCTACGTGTTCGCCGACAGCGAATCGGGCATCGAACCGGCCGAGGGCATGACCGTGCTGCCCATTGCCCCTACCGACAAGGCCGTCTCCCCCATCATCTACACCGTGCCCCTGCAACTGCTCGCCTACCACGTGGCCCTGATCAAGGGCACCGACGTGGATCAGCCCCGCAACCTGGCCAAGTCCGTGACCGTGGAGTAAACCGCAGGCGTGTCATGTCTCCTTGTTTGGCGTAATTTTTCAGGAAGATGCGCGGGGAGGTGCACGGGCGGGCCAGGGACTAGTGGCCCGGTTTCCTCTGCTATAATCCCTTGCCCGTCCTCGGGGCGCAGGTGAAGGTCGCTGCACGGCAGACGACGGGTGTTGACAACAGGCTGGTGGAAACGGAGCGGTATGGCTGAATTGACGGAAGCACAGATCGAGGTGGCCGAACTGATCATCGAGGCACTGAATCTGGACGATCTCACCCCCCAGGACATCGATCCCGATGCCGCCCTGTTCCGCGAGGGACTCGGCCTGGATTCGATCGATGCCCTGGAGCTGGCCATGGCCATCTCCAGAAAATACGGCTTTCAGTTGCGTTCCGATGATCCGAACAATTCCACCATCTTTTCCTCGCTCAGGGCCCTGACCGCGTACATCGAGTCCCAGCGCATGACGTGAAGGACATGGGGGATAAACTGGCCACGGTCGCGATCATGTCCTATCCGCTGGTGTCCCATCTGGCCATCTGGAATCGCACACCGCTGTGGTTGGCCGTTTATCTGCTCGGCCTGGGCCTGCTGTTGCTCGGTCTGTCTCTGGTCGCGAAGACGCCCCGGCGTGCCTGGCCGGGCGGGACGCTGACCGGCATCGGGGCGATTTTGCTGGGCTCTCCCGGGGATGGCGCCTGGCTGTTTTACCTGCCGCCGTTCCTGATCCTTGGCGGGCTCCTGTGGCTGTTCGGCGCCTCGTTGCGTCGGGGCCGGGTTCCGCTGATTACCCGTGTCGCCGAATTCATCGACGAGCTCCCCCTGTCTGCCGAGAAACGCCGCTACACCCGCCAGGTGACGGTCGTCTGGTGCGGGTTCTTCTTGGCGATGCTGCTGGAACTGCTGGCGCTGGCATGGTGGGCGCCGCTGGAGGTCTGGTCCTGGTTCGCCAATGTGTTCAATTACGGCGCCATGTTCGGGTTGCTGGTGGGCGAATTCCTGCTCCGCCGTCATCGCTTTGGCCGGGCGCAAACCGGCACCCTGGCACGCTTTCTCAAGCGGTTGTCCCGGTGCCGGCACCTCTGGACGGTTTCCTGACATCATGAGCGTCCCGCACGAACCTGTCCTGTCACCCCGCGCGTTCGGAGGAAACATTGCGGTGTGGCAAGGCGTGCCCGTTTCCCGTGCCCGTTTCCGCGAGCACGTGGCCTGGGCCTGCGAGCGGCTGCCGCAACGGCCCGAGGCCATCCTGCTGTGCGAGGATCGCTACCGCTTCCTGGTGGCCTTCACGGCCTGCCTGTTGCGGCAACAAGTGGTGCTGTTGCCACCGAACCGGTCCCCGGGCGAGATCGACAGCCTGTCGCAGCGCTACCCGGAAAGCTACCGGCTGGACGACAGCCTGCTCGACGGACTGGCGTCGGCAGGCAGCACGGACGTGACAGGGGATTGGCGACTGCCGGCCGATCGGCGCGTCGCGCTGGTGTTCACTTCGGGCAGCACCGGCGTTCCACGTGCCAATCCCAAGACCTGGGGCGAACTGGTCGCCGGGGCCCGGCGTGTCCGTGCCCGCCTGGGACTGGACAAGGGACCCGCTCGGCAGATGGTGGCCACGGTGCCGCCCCAGCACATGTTCGGGCTCGAGATGAGCATCCTGTTGCCCCTGCAGGCCGGGGTGACCGTTCACGCCGGCCGACCGTTCTTTCCCCAGGACATCCTGGACGCACTGAAGGAACTGGACGGGCCGCGGATCCTGGTGACCACGCCGCTGCATCTCAAGGCGCTGGCCGAGCCCGGGCTCGCGTGGCCGGCGCTGGAATTCATCCTTTCCGCCACCGCCCCGTTGTCCCGTGAACTGGCCTGCCAGGTGGTCGCGGCGAGCGGCGCGCCGGTGCGGGAGATCTTCGGCTGCAGCGAGGCCGGGGCCATGGCGACGCGGGAGATCGCCCGCGAGACGGCATGGACCCTGCTCGGCGAGCATCGTTTGCGCGCGGGGGAGGACGGGTTCTATCTGTATCCGGAAGAGGGGAGCGATCCGATCCGCCTGGCGGATCGCTTTCGTTGTCTGGATGCGCGTCGTTTCGTGGTGCTCGGCCGCGATACCGACATGGTCAACATCGCCGGCAAGCGGGGTTCGCTGGGGGATCTGACGGGCAAGTTGCGGGCCATCCCCGGGGTCGAGGACGGGGTGTTCTTGCTGCCGGATCATTCGCCTGGCGGGCGCGAACCGCGCCTGGCCGCGCTGGTGGTGGCCCCGGATCTGGATACGCGGAGCATTCTCAAGGCGCTGGCCAGGGAAATCGACGAAGTGTTCCTGCCGCGTCCGCTGAAACGGGTCGATCGCCTGCCCTACACCGAGACGGGCAAGTTGCCACGCGCGGCGCTGCTGGCCATGCTCGATGCGGAAGGGCCATCCGTTGCACCGGCCAGTGCCGCAGGAGGGCACGGTCGTGCCTGAGTTCGCCATTTCCGCCGATCATCCCGCCCTCCCGGGGCATTTCCCGGGCAACCCCGTGGTGCCCGGCGTGGTCATTCTCGAGCGGGTCATCGCCCTGTGGACAGCGGCGCCGGTGCGGGGACTCGATGGCGTGAAGTTCCATCATCCGCTGCAACCGGGCGAGACGGCCACGGTCCGTTTTCAGGATCCGGAAAAGGCCGCGGTGAAATTTTCCGTGACGGTCAACGACCGGCAGCTGGTCACCGGCCGGCTGCTGTTCGAGCGTGGTCCCTGAATTGAGTCGCGCCTGGATTTCGCAACGGGAAAGGAGCAATCCTTTCACCCTGAGACTGATCTGCTGGATCGCGTTGCATGTCGGGCGGCCTTTCGCCCGTTTCTGGCTGTATCCCATCACCCTCTATTTCTACCTGACCTCGCCCGCCGTGCGGCGGGCGTCAAGAACCTATCTGAGCCGGGTCATGGGGCGTCGGGCGGGCACCTGGCAGGTGGCCCGGCACATCTTCCGCTTTTCCGCCACCGTGCTGGATCGGGTGTATTTCCTGACCGACCAGTTCGAGAAATTCGACATCCGCATCGAGAACCAGGCCCTGTTGAACGCTTATCAGGAAGAGGGCCGGGGTGTATTGCTGTTGGGCGCCCATTTCGGCAGTTTCGAGGTGCTGCGTTCTCTGGCGCTGGATCGATACCGGGTGCCGCTGAAGATCCTGATGTACCGGGAACACAATCAGATGATCACCCGGATCCTGGAGTCGCTGAATCCGGCGGTTGCCGAGTCGGTGATCGATCTGAGCGATCCCAATGCCCTGTTGCGCGTGCACGAATGTCTGGAACGGGGCGAATTCGTCGGCGTGCTCGCCGATCGGGTGCTGGACGGGAACAAGGTGGCGCGTTGTCCGTTCCTGGGCCGGCCGGCCCTGTTTCCATCGGGTCCGATGCAGATGGCGCTGATGCTGGACGTGCCCGTCATCCTGTTTTACGGCATCTATGAGGGCGGCAACCGTTACACGATCCGGTTCGAGAAACTGTTCGATGGCATGGCGATCCGGGATCGGCGTGAACGCCGGGCCGCGGGGGAACGGTGGGTCTGCGAATATGTGGCGGCGCTGGAAAAGCAGGTGCGGGCACACCCCTACAACTGGTTCAACTTCTATGATTTCTGGGCGGAGTGAGCGCGTCGGCGCACGGCTCGTGTTGCTGGCGATCCTGCTGGTGCCGCAGGCCGTGCTGGCACTGACCTGGCAAACGGTGGTCGCGGAGATCGCGGAGCAGGCCACCACGCCAGTGCGCTTCGAGGAGACCCAGTACCGCTTCTACCTGGACGAGCCCCTGGTGAGTCGTGGCCGGATGCGGTTCGAGCCGCCTGCCACGCTGATCCGGGAAATCGCCGATCCCGAGCCGATGGTGCTCACCATCGAAGCCAACCGGCTGATCCGCCAGACGCCGGATGGGCGGCGGCGTGAAGTGGCGCTGTCCGAGCATCCGCTGATCGGCAATCTCGCGCACCTGTTGCTGGATCTGTTCAACGGGAATGTCGCGGATCTGGCGGATCGTTTCCGCGTCGGTTTCGCGTCCGGGCCGGGAGGCTGGTCGATGCGCCTGACGCCGCGCAGGGACCGCGTGCGGCAATGGATCAAGGTGATCCGTTTGCAAGGGAACGGCGGGTTCGTGACACGCATCGTCATCGTCGAGCGCAACGACGACAGGACGGAACTGCGGCTGCGGGCCGAGGGCGATGGGTCGCCGTAGCCTCGTCTTCGGCCTGTGGCTGGCGGCGATGGTCGTCGCCGGCCTGTGGCTGCAGGCGCGGTTGATCATCGGCAGTGACCTGCGCCAGTTCCTTCCCCGCCAGACGGGCGAGGCCGCCCCCTGGCTGTCTCTGCTCACCCGAAACGAAAACGCCGGTCTGATCTTGCTGGCCGTCGACGCCGGCGAGCGCGAGGCGACCATCCGCCTGAGCCGGCGCCTGCGTGAGCGCCTGTTGGCGAGCGGCCGGTTTTCACAGGTGCGCAATGGTGAACCGGTGGAGGACGAGACAGCCTTCGCCTCCCTGTTCGAGGCCCGTTATCTGCTCAGTCCCGACGTCCGATCCGAAGCGTTCACGGTCGCCGGCCTGCGACAAGCCTTGCAGGCCCGGCTGGCCGATCTGCGGGCGGGCATGGGGCCGCTGCTGCAACGGACCCTGTCGGCGGATCCGCACAATTTCTTTCTCGATTATCTCGAATCGGTCGCGGCCGGAACGCGGTCGGCCTCGGTCGGCGGCGTGTGGATGGATCGAGAAGGCCGGCGGGCGTTGCTGGTGCTGCAGATCGGCGGCGAGGCGGTGGATGCCAGGCAGCAGCGCCGGGCCGTGGCCGCCCTGCGTGAGATGCTCGAATCGCTGTCCCGGGAACAGGCATTTCGCTGGCTGCTGTCGGGTCCGGCGGTGTTTGCAGACACGGTGCGAACGGCCATTCAACACACCACGGCGACGGTGAGCCTGGTGGCCGGGGCGTTGATGCTGTTCCTGTTCATGGGGGTGTACCGGCGGCCCCACTGGGTGTTACTGATGCTGGTGCCGCTGCTCTCCGCCGTGGTAGCCGGCCTGGTGGCGACCCAGGCCGTGTTCGGGCAGGTGCACGGCATCACCCTGGCCTACGGCATCACCACCCTGGGTGTCTGTGTCGACTACGGGATCCACCTGTTCAGCCACCTGGGCCGGGACGAGGACGGCGTTCACGGCGTGCGTCGGATCTGGCCCACCCTGCGTCTCGGCGCGCTCACCACGGTAGCGGCCTACCTGGCCCTGCTGGGAACCGATTTCACCGGCCTGTCGCAGATGGCCGTGTTTTCCGCCTCGGGCATTCTGGCCGCTGCCCTGACGACCCGGTTCGTGGTGGCCGCACTGGTGAGGGGCCATCCGGGTGTGCGGGGCGAGACCCTGGTACGGCGGCTGCTGCGGGGGCTGGGGCGCCTGCCCGTGGGCGCGCGCCAGGGACTGGTGGTCGGTGGGCTGGTGATCGCGACCCTGCTGTCGGTGGTCTCCGACCGGGATTTCTGGGCAGACGACATCGCGGCGCTGAGCCCCGTACCGCCGGCGAGCCGGCACACCTATGCCGATCTCGCCCGGCAGATCGGGCTGCCGGACTTGAGTCACCTGTTCATCTGGCGGGGCGATGCTCCGGAGCAGGTGTTGCAGGCCAGCGCGTCTCTGGACGATCAGCTGCAGGACTGGATCGGCACCGGGGTGATCGGCGGGTTTGCCTCGGCCAGCCGTCTTTTGCCCAGCCGGGCGCAACAGGCCCGACGGCAGGCCGCCCTGCCGGATCCGGCGCTGCTGAAGGAACGGCTGGCCCGGGCGCAAACGGGGCTGCCCTTCCGGGCCGGTTTCTTTGCGCCCTTTGTCGAGGGTGTGGCAGCATCCCGCACGCGGCCATGGGTGGAATGGGCGGATTTTCAGGATACGCCCCTGGCGCCGGTTCTCGCCTCGCGCCTCTATCGGGAAGGCGGCAAATGGTACGCGGTGACCCGCCTGGTGGATGTGCGCCAACCCGAGCGGTTGCGGCAATGGGCGCGCGCGCATCCGGAGGCTGGTCGGGCATACGTGAACCTGCGCCGGGCGGTATCGGCGCACCTGGCCGTGTTCCGGGAACGGGCGCTGCAGCGGTTGCTCTGGGGTGGGCTGGTGGTGGCGGGGATCCTGTGGCTGAGCGTGCGCAGCGCCTCGCGCACGGGGCGGCTGGTGCTGCCCATCGCGCTGGGTCTGGCGCTGACGGTGCTGATTCTGGTGCTGGCCGGTGTGCGGCTGCACATGTTCCACCTGCTGGCGCTGGTGCTGGTGGCCGGTCTCGGGCTCGACTACAGCCTGTTTCTCGGGCGCGCCGCCCGGGCGGGCGGGATCCACTGGCGGGATCTCCATGGCGTTCTGGTCGGCGCCCTGACCACCGTGATGGCATTTGGTATATTGGGGCTTTCGGGGATCCCTGTTCTGCGTGCATTGGGCATGACCGTGGCCATCGGCGCCACGGCCTGTCTGCTGTCCTGTCTGCTGTTCGCGCAACCGCGGTCGGCATCCGCCCGCGGTGGGCCGGGATTGTCACATTGAGTCGCCAACCATGACGAAACGAGACACCATGCTGCCCCTGGCCATCACGGCGAGCACCGTGGTCAGCGCCCTGGGGCGGGGCAAGGCGGAAAACTGGCAGGCCCTGCGCGAGGCGAGGAGTGGCCTGCAGCCGGTCGATCGGCAGGATTGCTTTCCCACCTGGTGGGGCGAGGTGGCGGGTCTCGATGATCTGGCCCTCACTGGCGCCTGGCAGGCCCATGAATGCCGCAACCATCGACTGGCCCGTCTGGCACTGAAGCTTGACGGGTTCGTCGAGCAGGTGCGCGCGGCGGTGGAGGCGTATGGCGGTGCGCGCGTGGGCCTGTTCGTCGGCACCAGCACCTCGGGGATCGCGGAAACGGAGCGGGCCTATGCCGCCAGTGCCCCGGATCTGGCCACCCTGCCCGAGGGGTTCGATCTGGACAAGACCCACAATATCGGCGCCCTGGCCGATTTCGTCCGGCGCTGGCTGGGCCTGTCCGGCCCGGCAGTGAGCCTGTCCACCGCCTGTTCCTCCAGTGCCAAGGTGTTCGCCTCGGCCGCGCGGGCGATTGGCGCGGGGTTGTGCGATGCTGCTGTCGTCGGCGGCGTGGACAGCCTGTGCCTGACCACCCTGTACGGGTTTCATTCCCTGAATCTCGTGTCGCCCGAACCCTGTCGACCCTGGGATCGGGATCGCCAGGGAATCAACATCGGCGAGGCCGCCGGTTTCATGCTGCTGGAGCGGGAAGGGGGGCGGGCCGGCTCCCGTGTCGAGGCCCGTTTGCTGGGTTATGGCGAGAGTGCGGACGCCCATCACATGTCCACGCCCCATCCGCAGGGGCTGGGTGCGAGGAGCGCGATGCAGCAGGCCCTGGCGCGAGCCGGGATCGCCGCGCAGGAGATCGGCTACATCAATCTGCACGGCACGGCGACGCCGAGCAACGATGCCGCAGAGGATGCGGCCGTGGCCGGGGTGTTCGGCCGCACCGTCGCCTGCAGTTCGACCAAGGGCTGGACCGGACATACGCTGGGCGCAGCGGGTATCGTCGAAGCGGTGTTCACCACCCTGGTACTGCAGCATCAGTGGGTGCCGGGCACCCTGAACCTGCAGACGCCGGATCCGGCGCTGCAGGTTGCGGTGCGGCGTGAGGGCGGTGCGCAAGCGATCCGTCATGCCATGTCCAATTCGTTCGGTTTCGGCGGCAGCAATTGTTCCCTGGTGTTTGGCCTGTGAAAGATCCGACCTGTCGTGTCAAGGGTATCGGTGTGGTGGCTTCCGGCATGGCGGGCTGGGCGGCAGCACGTCCCGTCCTGCGTGGCGAGGTGCCGCTGGAAGCGGCGCCCGTCGCGCTGCCGCCGCCGGCCGCGCTGCCGGCCAACGAACGACGCCGCACCACCGAGATCATCCGTCTGGCCCTGGCGGTGGCCGAGGAGGCGCTGAGCGACCAGACGGGCGATTTTGCCAGCGTGTTCGCCACCTCCGAGGGCGATCTGTATATCGTCGATCGTATCTGCCGGGCCTTGCTGATGCCGGAACGCCCGGTCTCGCCCACCCTGTTTCACAACTCGGTGCACAATGCCCCGGCGGGTTACCTGAGCATCGCACGCCACAACCCGGCCCCCTACAGCAGTCTCTCCGCGGTCGACGGCAGCGTGGCGGCCGGCCTGCTGGAGGCGGTGACCCAGGTGGTCACCGAAGGCACCGATGTGCTGCTGGTGGCCTATGACGGGCCACCCCCGGAACCGCTGTACGGCAAACGGCCCATCGCCGGGGTCTTCGGTGCCGCCCTGTTGTTGACGCCCGACGGGGAGGGCGCAACGGGTGCCCGGCTGGGGATCGCCCCGGCCACCGGCGAAACGGAACCCACGCCCTGTTCGAGTCCGGCCCTGGAGAGGATGCGAACCGGGAATCCGGCGGCGCGGATCCTGCCACTGCTGAGCGCGTTGGCGGCCGAGGCGGCACAGACGATCATTCTTCCGGGGCTGGGGGGCAGCCGTTTGCGCGTGGAGGTGCAGCCATGAAAACCGCCGCCGAGCTTTGTGCCTTGCTGCCCCATGCGGGCCGCATGTGCCTGATCGACACCCTGGTGGAATGGGACGACACGCGCATCGTCTGTGAAAGCGAAAGCCATCGCCGTCCCGACAATCCGCTGCGACACGAGAACCGGCTGGCGTGTGTCAACGCCATCGAATATGCGGCCCAGGCCATGGGGATCCATGGCGGCCTGCTGGCCAGGGCCGAAGGCCGGCAGGTGACGGGCGGTTTCCTGGGTGCGCTGCGCGACGTGGTGTTCACGGAGCAGGATCTGGCGGCCTGCCCCGGACCGCTGCGCATCAAGGCGGAACGGCTGATGGCCCAGCCGGGGGGCTCGATTTACCGGTTTGCCGTGCACTGCGGTTCGGATCGCCTGATCCAGGGCCGGGCCACGGTGATTCTGCAGACCAGCGAGGAGTGAGGATCATGGCAAAGCGTGCTCTGGTGACCGGTGGCAGCGGCGATCTGGGGGCGGCGATCTGCCGGCGCCTGGCCGCCGACGGCCTGCAGGTGATCGTCCACGCCAACCGGCGCCCCGAACGGGCGGAGACGGTCGCATCGGCCATCCGCGAAGCGGGGGGTGATGCCCAGGTGGTGGTGTTCGATGTCACCGACACGGCGGCGTGCGAGGCGGCCCTGACCGGCCTGCTCGAGAGCGGTCCGGTGCAGATACTGATCAACAACGCCGGTGTGCACGACGATGCCATCCTGGCCGGCATGCGGCCTGAGCAGTGGCGCCGGGTGGTGGACGTCAATCTCAACGGTTTCTACAACGTCACCCAACCCCTGCTGTTGCCGATGATGCAGACCCGCTGGGGGCGCATCGTCAATCTTTCCTCGGTGGCGGGCGTCCTGGGCAACCGCGGACAGGCCAACTATGCGGCGGCCAAGGCGGGCCTGATCGGCGCGTCCAAAAGCCTGGCCCAGGAGATGGCTTCACGGGGGATCACCGTCAATGCCGTGGCGCCGGGCATCATTGCCGGTGAGATGACCGACGGCGTGTTCGATGCGGATCGGATCCGTCAGCTGGTGCCCATGCAACGGGCGGGCAAACCGGAGGAAGTCGCCGACCTGGTGGCGTTTCTGGTCTCGGATCGGGCCGCCTACGTTTCGGGGCAGGTGATCGGCATCAACGGCGCCATGGCCTGACGACCTGCAGGCCGGTCGCATCAGGTGATGCGCGCCAGCATCTTGTCGTTGCCGGTCCAGCGAGCGAACTGGCGCCCGGTGTGGTACCAGTGGAGCAGAAAGCCTTCCTTGAGCAGCCTGGCCAGCATGCCGGGCGTCATGGCCAGCGAGGGCTCGGCGGCACACAGGCGATGCGCAATGCCCAGACCGCGCGCCAGGGCGGCGCTGCGTGCCAGGTGATAGCGGTTGGAGATCAACAGGACATTGCCGCCATGGGCCTGGATGACCTTGCGGGCATTGCGCAGGTTTTCCAGGGTATTGCGGGATTCCTCTTCCACCTGAATCGCGTCTTCGCTGGCGCCCTGCCGGAGAAGATGCGCGCGTCCGGCAGCCGATTCGGAAACCTCGGCGGCACCGGTATAGCCGCCGAGGATCAGAACCCGGTTGCCGGGATCCCGCTTCAGGAAACGCCAGGCCTGGTCCAGGCGCAGGCGGTAGTCGGGCCCCGGTTTGCCGTTTTCCAGCCGCATGCCCGGCAACAGGGCCAGCGTCCCGTCCGGCAAGGCATGGGCGGTATCGCGTGCCGTCCGATAGACATGCCAGCAGGCACCCAGCCAGGTGAGTCCGCCACTGAGCAGGATCAGGAGTGTAGACAGGCCGAGCATGGCGTAACCATCGAGCCCCACCGCCGGCGAATCCGACAGCCGAGCCCCGAGGGTGCTGTGATAGAGACCGCGAAGGTTCATGCCGTGTCGCAGGAGCTGGCCGGCGACCATGCGGGTGATGCGCGCGATATCGCGCACCCCGTGGAAGTGACTGGGTCGGGCCGCCTGGTGATAGATGGCAGGGATGGGAACCGGACGGCTGTAGACACCTTGTTGTGCCGCCCGGATCAGGATTTCGCTTTCGAACACGAAACCCCGATCCGGGGTCACGGCAATCTCGATGCGTGACAGCAGGCTGGCCGGATAGATCCGGAACCCGGACTGGCTGTCGGTAATGGGATAGCCGGCCGCCCAGGCAATCCAGAAATTGGCAACGCGGTTGGCATAGTAGCGCTTGGCCGGGATGGCGGCCTTGTCGGCGAGGCGGGCGCCGATGATGATGTCGTCGGGATGTTCGCGCCACGCGGCCTGGAGACGGGGGATGTCCTCGGGGCGGTGCTGGCCGTCGCCATCGAGCGTGATCACGGCGCGGGCGCCTTTGGCGATGGCGGCCTGCATCCCGGTCCAGAGGCTGGCCGCCTTGCCCTGGTTGTGTCCATGGCGCAGCAGGGTGATCGGCAGGTCTGCAAGCCGTTCCGCGGTGTCGTCCGTGGAGCCGTCGTCGACCACGATGACCTCGGGTACGACGGCCAGGCAACGGCGGACAATGTCCCGAATGGTTGCGGCTTCGTTATAGGCGGGAATGACAACGGCGAAGTCGTTCATGATGCGGAAGTTTAGCGCAGCGGACGGAAGACGGGAGAGCGATTGGCCGAAATTCGTCCGATTGTTTTTTTAGTTTGGTTGGGTATACTTCGAGGCTCTGCATGGACTACCGTTTAATAAGGGGATGCTCATGAAGCCAAAAAATATTCTGTATCTGCTGTTGGCCGCCGCGATCGCGGTGCTGGCTGCCGGCTGCCGAACGGCGCCCGTGATGGATATCGAAGAATCGCCGATCACTGTCAGCGGAAAATATACCCAGGATGACGTGCGCAAGGCCATTATTCGTGCCGGTGCCTCCCTGGGATGGCGAATGAAGGACATCAAGCCGGGACACATGGAAGCGACCTTGCTGATTCGCAAGCACATGGCCAAGGTAGACATTTTCTATAACAAGAGCAATTACAGCATCAAGTACAAGGACAGCTCCAACCTGAATTATGATGGGGCAAACATTCACAGCAACTACAATGGCTGGATTCAGAACCTAGATCGCGCCATTCAGGCTCAGTTGGCTGTTCTGTAAACGGCGGGAAGCGCCATCCGAACACGGGGGCGCTTGGCGCCCCCTTTTTGTTTTGGGGCAGTGTCATTTTTGTGGTTGAATGGCCGTGTTCGAATTGGCCGGGTGTCGACAAAAGAATGGCTGCCAGTTTGTGTCCGGCCATATGTTCGGATTCATCCGCTGGCCGCATCCGTTTTACCCTCCATTTCAGCAATCCTTTGCGCGCTTCGCATCCTCTGCGCCTTTGTTTTGAAATCGCGTTCTCGTCTCAGGTTCGCCAGAATTCCGGCGTCAGCAGGACCAGCACGGTGAAGATCTCCAGGCGGCCCATGAGCATGGCCAGGGCCAGGAGCCATTTGGCGGTGTCGGAGATGCCCTGGAAGTTGCTGGCCACGGCGCCGAGGCCGGGGCCCATGTTGTTCATGCTGGTGGCCACGGCGGAGAAGGCGGTGATCTGATCGAGGCCGGTGGCCATCAGCAGCAGCATGATGACGGCGAAGGTGGCGATGTAGACGGAGAAGAAGCCCCACACCGCATCGATGACCCGTTCCGGCACCACGCGTCGGCCCAGTTTGAGGGGGCGAACCAGACGGGGGTGAACCAGTTGCAGGATCAGCCGCGGACTCTGCTTGAACATGAGGATGAAGCGGATCACTTTCATGCCGCCGGCGGTGGAGCCGGCGCAACCGCCGACGAAACTGAGAAAGAACAGCAGCACGGGGATGAAATCGGGCCAGCGTGAGAAGTCTTCGGTGACGAAGCCGGTGCTGGTGATGACCGAGACGGTCTGGAACAGACTGTAGCGCATGGCCGAGACGAAGTCGTCGTGATAATGACTGCGATAGAGTTCGCCGGCGATGAGCAGGGCGGCGATACTCATGTAGAGAAGGTAGGTGCGGACTTCGATGTCGGTGAAATAGGCCAGGGGCCGCCGGCGCAGCAGGGCGATGAAGTGGATGCTGAAGTTGATGCCGCCCAGGGCCATGAAGAAGATGGCGACGGCTTCGACGAGTGGTGAGTCGAACCAGGCCAGGCTGGCATCGTGGGTGGAGAAGCCGCCGGTGGAAATGGTGCTGAGGCTGTGGGCGACGGCGTCGAACAGGCTCATGCCGGCCAGCCAGTAGGCCAGTGCACAGGCGATGGTCAGGCCCAGGTAGATGAGCCAGAAAGAGCGGGCGGTCTGGGCCAGTCGGGGAACGATCTTCTCTTCCTTGAAGGGCCCGGGGGTTTCCGCCTTGTAGAGTTGCAGGCCGCCGATGCCGAGCATGGGCAGGATGGCCACGGCCAGCACGATCACGCCCATGCCGCCGAACCACTGGAGTTGCTGGCGATAGAACAGGATCGAGGGAGGCAGGCTGTCGAGGCCGGTGATGACCGTGGCACCGGTCGTGGTGAACGCCGAGACCGACTCGAAGAAGGCATTGGTCAGGCTCAGGTGGGTGCCGATCTGGAAGGGCAGGGAGCTGAGCAGGGCGAGCACGAACCAGAACAGGGCTACGATGATGAAGCCGTCGCGGGTCTTCGGTTCGCGCCGGAATCGGCGCACCGGCCACCACAGCACGAAGCCGATAATGGCCGTGAGCGCCATGCACAGCAGAAAGGTGAGATGCGCCTGGTCACGGTACAGCAGCGAGAGCAGTAGCGGCGGCAGCAGGGTGAGACTGTAGAGCAGGGTAAACAGCCCGATCAGTCGCTGGATGAGGCGGAGGCGGCGCATGGGTTCAGGTCCGCCAGAAGGCGGGTGTCAGCAACACCAGCAGGGTGAAGATTTCCAGGCGACCAAGGAGCATGGCGAAACTCAGCAGGCCCTTGGCGAAATCGCTGATCCCGGCGTAGTTGTTGCCCACCTCGCCCAGGCCCGGCCCGAGGTTGTTCATGCAGGCGGCCACCGCCGAGAAGGCGGTGATTTGATCCATGCCGTCGAACATCAACAGCAGCAGCATGATCGAGAACAGGCCCACGTAGGCGGCGAAGAAGCCCCAGACCGCGTCCAGGATGCGATTGGAGACCGGATGGCCGCCGAGCTTGATGGGCACCACGGCATGGGGATGGATGACCCGCATCACCTCGCGCCGCCCCTGCTTGAGCAGCATCACGAAGCGGATCACCTTCAGCCCCCCGGCAGTGGAGCCGGCGCAACCGCCGATGAAGCTGGTGAACAGCAGCAGGGCGGGCAGAAAACCGGGCCACAGATGATACTGATGGGTAGTGAAACCGGTCGTGGTGCCGATGGAAACGGTCTGGAAGATGCTGTTGATCAGGGTCTGTCCCGGCGTGTCGAACACGCCCTGGTGATAGAGATAGACGGAGGTGATGAGGCCCACCACCAACAGGATGGAAACGTAGGCGCGGAACTCGGAATCGCTGAAATAGCCGCGCAGGCTGCGCTGCCGCCAGGCGATGAAGTGCAGTGAATAGTTGATGGCGGAAAGAAACATGAAGACGATGGCCACCACCTCGACGGCGGGTGTGGCGATAAAGTGACCCATGCTGGCGTCGTGGGTGGAATAGCCGCCGATGGCCACGGTGGAGAAGCTGTGCGCCAGGGCGTCGAACCAGTTCATGCCGGCGATCCGGTAGGCCAGCATGCAGGCCACGGTGAGGCTGAGATAGATGTACCACAGGGCCTTGGCCGATTCGGTGATCCGGGGGGTGAGCTTGGTGTCCTTCACCGGACCGGGGGTTTCGGCCTTGTAGAGCTGCATGCCGCCGATCCCGAGCATGGGCATGATGGCCACCGCCAGCACGATGATGCCCATGCCGCCGAGCCACTGCAATTGCTGGCGATAGTAGAGAATGGCCTTGGGCAGGAAATCGATTCCGGTGAGCACGGTGGCACCGGTGGTAGTCAGGCCCGAGATGGATTCGAAGAAGGCGTCGATGGGGCGGATATCGAGCTGCTCGGAAAGCAGCAGGGGCAGGGCTCCGAAGCTGCCAAGCACCGTCCAGAACAGCACCACCACCAGAAAGCCGTCCCGCAGGCGCAGCTCCCGGCGCTGCGACTTGACCGGCAGCCACAGCACGATGCCGGTGATCAGGGTCACGGCAAAGGCCCAGAAGAACGGCTCCAGCGCGCCGTCGGCATAGAGGATCGATACCAGCATGGGCGGCACCATGGTGCTGCTGAAGATCATCAGCAGGATGCCGAGAATGCGCTGGATGACGAGGAGTTGCATTTGTGGTCAGAGGAAAGGGGCAAGAGGAAAGAGGAAAGGAATACCCGCTTCCCGGCAGCTACCGCGTAGTGGGGAGAGGGCGTTGCGCCGATCCTTTTCTCTTTTCACTTTCCTCTGCCTTTCAGATAAACGTGATTCCCACCTGGAACAGCTTTTCCACCTCGCGGATCCTCGACTTGTCCACCAGGAACAGGATCACGTGATCCTCCGGTTCGATGACGGTGTCGTGGTGGGCGATGATCACGTCCTTGCCGCGGACGATGGCGCCGATGGTGGTGCCCGGCGGCAGCTTGAGTTCCTCGATGCGGCGGCCGACCACCTTGGAGGTGTTGCGATCCCCGTGGGCGATGGCCTCGATGGCCTCGGCGGCACCACGGCGCAGGGAGTAGACCTTGACCACGTCGCCGCGGCGGATGTGGGTGAGCAGGCTGCCGATGGTGGCCTGCTGTGGCGAGATGGCGATGTCGATGTCGCCACTTTCGATCAGATCCACGTAGGCGGCACGGTTGATCAGGCTCATGACCTTGCGCGCGCCGAGCCGCTTGGCGAGCATGGCCGAGAGGATGTTGGCCTCGTCGTCGTTGGTCAGGGCGCAGAACACGTCGGTCTTGTCGATGTTTTCCTCGAGCAGCAGTTCCTCGTCGGCGGCGTCGCCGTACAGGACGATGGTGCGATCCAGCTCGTTGGACAGGGCCCGGGTGCGTTCGAGGTTGTGGTCGATGAGCTTGACCTGGTAGCGCTGCTCCAGGGCCCGTGCCACCCGCTTGCCGATGTTGCCGCCACCGACGATCAGGATCCGGCGATAGGGTTTGTCGAGTCGGCGCAGTTCGGCCATCACCTTCATGATGTCGCGGCTGGCGGCGATGAAGAATACCTCGTCGCCCGGTTCGATGACCGTGTGGCCCTCGGGGATGATGGCCCGGTCGCGCCGGTAGATGGCGGCCACCCGCATGTCCACGCCGGGGATGTGCTCGCGCAGGGCGCGCAGCTCGTGGCCCACCAGCGGGCCGCCGTAATAGGCCTTCACGCCCACCAGTTGCACGCGGCCGTCGGCGAAGTCGAGCACCTGCAGGGCGCCAGGATGTTCGATCAGGCGCTGAATGTATTCGGTGATGATCTGCTCGGGGCTGATCAGGAAGTCGATGGGCAGAGCCTCGGGGGCGAACAGCTTGTCGTAGTTGAGGTATTCGACGGCCCGCACCCGGGCGATCTTGGTGGGGGTGTGGAAGATGGTGTAGGCCACCTGGCAGGCGACCATGTTGGTCTCGTCCGAGTCGGTGACCGCCACCAGCATGTCGGCGTCTTCGGCACCGGCGGCGCGCAGGACGTCGGGATGGGAGCCGCGCCCGGCGATGGTGCGCAGATCCAGGCGTTCGCGGAGCTGGGCCAGTACCTGCTCGTTGCGATCGACGATGGTGATGTCGTTGGCCTCGGAGGCCAGGTTCTCGGCCAGGGAACTGCCCACCTGGCCGGCACCGAGGATCAGGATTTTCATGGCTGCTGTCCGCCGCGGGTCATGGCGCGGAGTATATACTAGGTAGCGGGTGGCCGGGGGCGGGTCGCTGCCCGCTATCCGCTACCCCAGGTTCTTGGGATCGATCCCCAGATTGCGCAGCTTGCGGTAGAGGTGGGTGCGTTCCAGGCCGATGATCTTGGCCACCTTGCCCACCGATCCGCCGTTCTCGCGTAGCTGGTGAACGAGGTAGTCGCGTTCGAACTGTTCGCGGGCCTCGCGCAGGGGCAGCTCGTAGTGGATGCGGCCCTCGCCGGCCGGGGCCGGGCTGGCCGGCTGGCTGCTGCCGAGGGCCGCTTCCACTTCCTCGAGGCTGATCTCGTCGCCGCTGCCGACGATCAGCAGGCGCTGCACCAGGTTCATCAGCTCGCGCAGGTTGCCGGGCCAGTGGTGGTTGCGCAGGCGGTTCTGGGCGGCGGTGCTGAAGCGGCGGTAGGGGAGGTTTTCGTGTTCCACGTACTGGTTGGTGAACCAGGTGAGCAGTTCCGGCACGTCCTCGCGGTGTTCGCGCAGGGGCGGCAGGGGTACCGGCACCACGTTGAGCAGGAAATAGAGATCCTTGCGGAAACGCCCCTCGTCCACGCAGGCGGCCAGGTCGTGATGGGAGCCGGCGATGATCCGCATGCGCAGGTTGACGGTGGTGTCGGAGCCGGTGCGCTGGAAGCTGCCCGAGTTGAGGGCCGAGAACAGCTTGCCCTGGGTGGCCAGATCCATGTCGGCCACGTCGTGCAGCAGCAGGGTGCCGCCGTTGGCCTGTTCCAGCAGACCGTAATGGATCTGCTCGCCGTCCTCGTAACCGAACAGTTCCCGGGCCGAGGTCTCGGGGGTCAGGGCCGCCACGTTGACCTCGATGAAGGGGCGATCCTTCTGGGCGCTGTGGGCGTGCAGGTAGCGGGCCGCCACGTCGATGGCACAGCCGGGCTCGGAGGTCAGCAGCACCCAGCTGTCGTGTTCCGCGATCCGCTTGAGCTGTTCGCGCAGGCGCTGCATGGTGGCGCTGCGTCCCGGCGGCTCGCCGGGCACGATATGGTGCCGGCGCAGTCCCAGGTTCTCGCGCTGCAGGCGATCGGCTTCCAGGGCGTGTTCGATGGTCAGGAGCAGCTTGGCCAGAGAGAGGGGCTTCTCGATGTAGTCGTAGGCCCCCAGGCGCGTGGCCTCCACGGCCGTCTCTACCGTGCCGTGGCCGGACATCATGATCACCGGCATCGGCAGATCGCCGTTCTCGGCCCATTCCTTGAGCAGGGTGATGCCGTCCACGTCGGGCATCCAGATGTCCAGCAGCACCAGATCGGGGCGCCGGGCCCGGTGGGCGCGGCGGGCGGCCTCGCCGTTCTCGGCCACGGTCACCTCGTAGCCCTCGTCCTCGAGGATCTCCTTGAGCAGACTGCGAATGTCCGGCTCGTCATCCACCACCAGCAGGTAGGGCGCGCTGGCCAGTGGCAGTTTGTCGGCGGATTCAGGCTGCGGCATGGTCGTCATCATCACGGGTTTCTCGGGATGGCTTGGGGTCGGTTTCGGGGATCGTGGCGGCACCGATCACCGGCAGACGGATCAGGATGCAGGCGCCACCTTCGGGCCGGTTGCGGGCCAGCAGCATGCCCCCGTGTTCCTCGACGATCTTCTTCACGATGGCGAGTCCCAGGCCGGAGCCCCGGGGTTTGCTGGTGACATAGGGCTCGAAGAGCTGGGTCAGCATCTCGTCGGGGATGCCGGGGCCGTTGTCCTCCACTTTCAGTTCCACGTAGCGGCAGGCGTGTTCCTCCGCGCAGCGGGTGTGGATGGTGATCTCGCCCTCGCCATAATCCATGGCTTCCAGGGCGTTTTTCAGCAGGTTGGTCAGCAACTGGCGCAGGCGGCCCACGTCGGCCTCGATATGGGGGGCGGCCTCGTCCAGTTCCAGACGGATGCGGGTGCGCATGTCACCGCCCCGGTACAGTTCGCGCACTTCCCGGATCAGGGCGTTGAGATCCACCTCCTCGAGCTGCAGGGCCGGCATGCGCGCATAGTCGGAGAAGGCCTTGACCATGCCCTTGAGGGTCTCCACCTGCTGCACGATGGTATGGGTGGCGCGGTCCAGCACGCCGGCATCCTCCGGGGCCATCTTGTGCAGGTACTTGTGGCGCAGGCGTTCGGCGGAGAGCTGGATGGGCGTGAGCGGATTCTTGATCTCGTGGGCCAGGCGCCGAGCCACTTCGCCCCAGGCGGCGTTGCGCTGGGCCTGGATCAGGGCGGTGATGTCGTCGAATACCACCACGTGGCCGGCCTGATCGGGCAGGGCGGTGATCCGGCACATGAGCACCTGCCGCCCGCCTGCACCGAACAGGGTGATCTCCTCCTGCCAGTCGGCGAAGGGTTCCTGCAGGGCTTCCTCGAGGCCCTCGACCAGCGGTTGCAGACGCGGCTGGGCCCCGCCCAGGGTGGCGAGGGGCTGGCCCTGGTAGCGATTCAGATCGAGATCGAGGATCTGGCTGGCGGCGCGGTTGCAGGTGCGCACCCGCTGTCCGGCATCGAGGGTGATCACCCCCGAGGAGAGGTTGGCCAGCACGGTTTCCAGGTAGGCGTGCTGGGACTCGGCGCGCTGCTGGCTGGCGCGGGCCTGGTTGCGGGCCTGGGCGATGCGGTGGGTCATCTCGTTGAAGGAGCGCACCAGGAAGCCCAGTTCGTCGCGCCCCGGCAGGGGCAGGCGCTTTTCGTAGTCGCCGGCGGCCACCGCGCGGGTGCCTTCCACCAGATCCGAGATGGGTGCCACCAGCCGGCGGGCGGCGAAGAAGGCAGCCCAGATGGCCACCAGGATCGACAGCAGCAGCACCAGCGACAGGGTGAGGATGAAGCTGTACTTGAGCGGCACCCGCAGGTAGGCCACTTCGCGATAGCGGCCGAAGGCCGACTGCACCGAGGCGGCCAGTTCGTTGAGGCGCGCCGGCACCGGATACAGCGCCTGCAGGATGCGTACCTGGCCGTCGGGCACCCCGGCCGGCACCGGCACTGCCACCCGGATGAACAGGCCGGCGCCCTGTACCGGCACCAGTTCCACGTCGGTCTTGCCCTGGCGCACCAGCATCTGGCTGACGGTGTCCAGGCGCATGGGCAACAGGCGTTCGGCCTCGCCGGAGCTGGCGGCGACGATCTCGCCCTTGAGGGTGAACAGGGTCAGCTCGTAGGCCTTGCTCTGGGTGCGCAGATCGTTGAGGGTGAGGGCGGCCAGCTCGCCGTCCACCTCGCGCAGAGCCGGGGCCATGGCCCGGGTGTCCCGCAGCAGCTCGTTCATGCGCACGCCAAGGGAGGCCTGGCTCAGTTCCAGGGCGTCGTTGAGGGCGTTCTCCACCCGCACGTCGAACCAGGAATCGATGCCGCGCTTGATGAAATCGAGCGAGAACAGATAGACCGCCGAGACCGGCGTGACCGACAGGATCACGAACATCACCACCAGTCGTGCGGTGAGGCGCGAGCCGGCCACCTGGCGACGGTATTGCAGCAGCAGCTGCCAGACGCTGCGGCCGATGAGCACGATGAACAGGGCAATGGCCAGCAGGTTGACACCCAGCAGCAGGGTGTAGAGCTGGCCGAACAGGGCCGAGTTGTGGGTGGCGTCACTCATCAGCCACAGGGAGACGAGCAGCAGCACGAACAGCGCGACGATGGGCGCGCTGCCGGTGAACAGGCGACGAATCAGCGGGTGAGCGGCCATGTGTACCAGCCCGAGTCCAGATCCCAGTCGGCGGAAATGTAGGCCATGGGCCGCATCGGCGCCGGCAGGGATTCGATGTCCAGATGGGCGCGCAGGCGCACCGCGTAGTCCTTGTCCGGCGCCAGCAGCTTGGCGTCGATCAGCGGCAGGTTGCGCACGTGGCCCAGGGCCTCGAGGGCCGTGTCGAGGTTGCGGTAGTGATCCTGGGTGCCGCTGTTGAGATTGTGGATGATGAAGGTGCCCGAGAGGGCGTGATACAGCAGCAGGTAGCCCTGTTGCAGCTCGGCCAGGGTCCGGTCCCAGTACCAGCGCTGTTCGCGCACCTGGATGTCGAGCTGGATCAGCAGTGGCACGCCGTTCCTGAGGGCATTCAGGGCCGCCTCGGAGAAGCGGTAGTCGATGCGGGCGTTGAGGCGATAGACGCCGTCCTCGAGGGCGGTCTCGATGGATTTGATCACGAAGTCGTGTTCCGCCGCCCGGGCCGGGAGGGCCAGGCAGCCGAACAGCAGCAGCGCCGCCCAGAAGCGGCGGCGATCAGGCAGCCGGCTTGCGCAGGCAGGCATAGTAGAAACCGTCCATATCGTCGTCTCCCGGCAGGATCTGACGGCCGGCCGGGCGGGGTCGGCCCCAGTCCGCGTGGATGGGGGCTTCCCGTGCGCCGGGCGTGCGCTCGAGGAAGCCGGCGAGCTGCCGGTCGTTCTCGTCGGGCAGGACCGAACAGGTCGCATAAAGCAGGATACCGCCTGGCCGCAGCAGGGGCCAGAGGGCGTCGAGCAGCCGGGCCTGGGTGACGGCCAGGGCCGGGATGTCCGTGTCGCGCCGCAGCAGGCGGATGTCGGGATGGCGGCGGATCACCCCGCTGGCCGAGCAGGGGGCATCGAGCAGGATGCGGTCGAAGGGGCGGCCGTCCCACCAGCGGCTCGGTTCGGCGGCGTCACCGGCGAGGCAGGTGGCCTGGCGTCCGGCACGCGCCAGGTTTTCCCGGACCCTGGCGAGGCGTTCGGGATCGGCGTCCAGCGCCACCAGCTCGCGCACTTGCGGCTGGTGTTCGAGCAGGTGCAGGGTCTTGCCGCCGGGGGCGGCACAGGCATCCAGCACCCGCTCGCCCGGCTGCGGATCGAGCAGCGGCGCGGCCAGCTGGGCGGCGGCATCCTGTACCGAGACCAGGCCGCGATCGAAGCCGGGCAGGGCCGTCACCTCGACCGGCTCGGCAAGGATCAGGCCGTGGGCGGCATGCGGGGCCGGGCGCGCGGCAAGACCCGCGGCAGCGAGCTGCTCGCGGTATTCCTCGCGGGTCAGGCGGCTGCCGTCCACCCGCAGGGTCATGGGGGCCTGGCGCAGATTGGCCGCCATCACTTCCCCGCAGTCTTCCGACCAGGCCGAGCACAGGCGCTCGCGCAGCCAGGCCGGATGGCCGCTGACGACGTTCGGATCCTTCTCCACCCGGGCCAGCAATGCCGTCCGTTCGCGCAGGAAGCGCCGCAGGAGGGCGTTGAGCAGGCCCCGCGCCCAGGGTTTGCCGAGCCTGCCGGCCAGGCGCACGGTCTCGTCCACCGCCGCGTGGTCGGGCACCCGCATGGCCAGGATCTGGTGCAGGCCGGTGAGCAGCGCCGCCCGCACGTCGGCCTCCTTCGCCCGCAGCGGCTTGTCCAGCAGCGTTTCGGCCAGGGCCTGCAGGCGGTACCAGTCGCGAACCACCCCATAGGCCAGCGCCTGGGCCAGCGCCCGCTCCCGCGGTTCGGTGACCGGGGCGAGCGAGACGGCCAGCGCGTCGGTGAGACTGCGCCGTTCGCGGATCAGCAGGCTAAGCGCCTTGACGGCGGCGAGACGGGACATGGCGGGGGCGATTTCACAAGTGAATGGGATCTGGGGATGGTGCCAGAAAAATCAATATCTTGCCTTGATTTCCCGGGCCGGGCAGCCTTGTTTCGAACCGGTGAGGCTGTCGCAGTGGGAGTGATTCATGAAGCAAGGCGGGCCGGCAGCGCAGGGGCGGTGGCCGCCTCGCCGGATTCGCCGCCGGTGGCCAGCAGCAGCCCCTGTTTGAAGGCCTCGGCCGCCGCCTCGGGTTCGTCCAGGCGCTCCAGCAACAGGCCCAGTTCGCGCCAGGTCTCGGGCAGGGGCTGGCTGCCGAGGCTGGCCTCCAGATAGCTGCGGGCCTTGCCCCAGAGCTGGTTGCGCAGGCAGATCCGGCCCAGGGTGAGCAGCAGCACGGCGTTGTTCTCGTGGCCCTTGAGCCATTCCTCGGCCACCGCCAGTTGCCGCTCGGGGTGCTGGGTGTGCAGCTCCCCGTAGAGGCGCACCCATTCGGGATCCCAGTGCTGGCGCAGGGCTTCGCGCAGCAGGGGCTCGGCGCTGTCGTCCTCGCCCAGTTTCATCAGGGCGCGGATGTAGTCGGTCAGCAGTTGCCGGTCGCCGCGCAGCTCCTTCGGCACGGTCTTCCAGAAGGCCTGCAGGGCGGTACCGTCGCCGGACGCGGCCTGGCGGGCCAGCAGGGCGCGCCAGGTGCGCACGGCCAGGTCATGCCAGTCCTTCTCGTCGAGCACCTTGTGCTTGCGCAGCAGGGGCAGCAGATCGCGCAGGTCTTCCCAGCTCTGCAGGCGCTCGTGGACCTGGGCGAGCAGCAGCAGCACATGGGCGTGGTTGGGCACTATGGAGCGCAGGTGCTCGAGGGTGGCCAGGGCCTGTTCGAGCTGGCCGTGGGCCAGTTGCAGCTCGGCCTGGGTCAGCTCCACCGCCACGTCGGCGTCGGGCATGGACTTGAGGGCCTCGGCCAGGTAGTGATCGCGGCGTTCCGGGGCATCCTGTTTCTGCGCGGCGCGGGCGGCAGAGAGATAATTGAGCAGCGGCGTGCCGCTGTCGCGGGCGTGGCGTACCAGGATCCGCTCGGCCTTGCGCCAGTGGCCTTCGGCCAGTTCGATGAGCCCCTGGCGCAGGCTGCGCCGGGCCCGCCGGCGGCGACGTTCGGCGCGCCAGTGGCGCAGGCGCTCGGGCAGCGTCCAGGTGCGCACGATCAGCCGCACCAGGGCGTAACCGGCGACGAAAGCCACCAGCAGCAGCACGATGAACAGCGAGAGGGTGGTTTCGATGGTCAGGTGGCCACGGCCGATGAGCACGTAGCCCGGATCCTCGTAGGCCAGCAGGCCGGCCACCACGCCCACCAGCAGCACCGCCAGGAAGCCGAACAGCAGTCTCACGAGCCCGCCCCGTCGGGCTGCGCGGCCTCGGGTGTGCCGTGTTCGGCCAGGTAGCGGCTGATCGCCTCGTGGCTGCGAGCGGGGGTCGGCAGTTCGGGGGCGATGTCAATGCCGGCCAGTTCGCGCAGCGCACCCTCGAGGTGGGCGGTGGCCGGGTCGGCCTGGTCGAACCAGGCCTCGAGCCACTGGCGGGCGGTGTCGAGGCTGTCGCGCCACAGATCGGCGTTACCCTGCAGCAGGGCCAGGCGGGCCTGCTCCAGTTGCAGCTTCAGGTTCTGCACCAGGAAGAAGTGCTGCTCGGGCGTCAGCAATGGCCTGACGGGGCCTTCGTGGTGGCGAATCACGATCAGTTTCTGCATCTCGCGCCACAGGGCGGCGGGCATCTCGCGCCAGTCCTGAACCGGCGTCTTGGCCTCGCCGGCCTTGTCCGGCTTCTCCTTCTGTTCCTCGCGCACCCGCAGCAGCTTGAGGTGATCCACGTCGCGGATCAGGGCGCCGAGGCGCAGGGCCAGGCCGGTGACATCGGGCATGGGCACCTTTTGCAGGGCGTCGATGTCCTCGGCCAGGGCCTTGCGTACCGGCAGGATGGCCGGATCGGCCACCCCTTTCAGGCGCGCGTCGGCGGCTTTCAGGGCAGCGATGGCGGTGGCGGGATCCCGCGCCAGGGCCAGGCGCTGGCCGGCCAGGCGGATGAGGTAACGGGCCTCGGCCACCAGCCAGGTCTGCTGCAGGTGGGTGTTGCGGCGCAGCAGCTCTTGCAGGGTCCCGGCCAGATCCTGCTGTTCCCGGCCCAGGCTGGCCAGTCGCTCCTCGATGCGGGCATTCTGCTCGCGCAGGCCGTCGAGGTTCGCTTTCAGTGCCGTCAGATCGCCCGCGGTGCGACTCTCCACCCCGGCCAGGCGCGCATCCAGCGCCTGCTGCTGGCGGTACAGCTGCCAGGCGCCACCGAGGCCGCCCAGCGCCACCAGCAGGGCCAGGCTGCCGACGAGCAGGGCCGGACGCGTGCCGCCGGGCCGCCCGGTGCCGGCCGGCTTCTCTGTTGGGGTGTCCGGGGGGGTGTCGGGCACGGGGGCGGCGGTTTCGGCGCTCGTGTCCGTTTCCTCCGGGGCCGGGTTTTCGGCGGGCGTCTCGCTCATGGGGCGCATTCCAGGCGTTGCAGGGCCTCAATGATAGCCTCATCGCTGCCCGAGGTGGCGGAAATGATGCGCCTGAAGCCCAGATTTTGCGCCAGGGCCGCCTGGCGGGGGTGGATCACCACGAGGGGCAGGGCCAGCAGGCGGTCGCGCCGGGCTTCACCGGCCTGGTCCGCCAGGGCTTCGAGGATCTCCCCGGAGGTGATCAGCACCGCGTCGAGGGCGTTCGCGTCGAGCAGGCGCGCCAGCTCGGCGGAAACCGTGTTCCGCCGTCGTTCGTAGACTTCCAGGTAGTCCACCCGGGCGCCCCGTTCGCGCAGGCCCGTGGCCAGCTCCTCTCGGCCGCCCCGGCCGCGCACGATGAGCACGGGCTGCCCGGCCACCGCCTGCAGGGCCGGTTCGGCCAGCAGCCCGGCCGAGTCGAAGCGGCTGGCCGGCAGGATGTCGGGGGGGCGGCCAAGGGCCGCCTCGATGGCTCGCGCCGTGCCCCGGCCGATGGCGGCCAGTCGCACGCCTTCCGCAAGGGGCAGGAGGCGGGGCAGGCCGTGGCGCACGGCGCTGGGGCTGACGAAGATCAGCAGGGTGTCCGGGATCAGTGCAGGAATCGGCGTATCCAGGGGGCGGATCTCGAGCAGGGGCAGGCACACGGGCCGGTGCCCGGCCTCGCGCAGCCTGCGGGCGAGGGGGGCGGCCAGCTCGGCGGGCCGGGTCACCAGCAGGCGGCAGCCTGCCGGCTCATTCGGCATGCAGCGCCTCCAGCAGGCGGTCGGCGCCGCGGGAGAGCAGATCCTCGGCCAGCACCCGGCCCAGGTATTCGGCGTCCTCGGGCGGGCCGGCAATCTCGCCGTGCACCAGTTCCGAGCCGTCCACGGCACCCACCATGCCCCGCAGCAGGATCACGCCGTGTTCGAGGATGGCGTAGCCGCCGATGGGCACCTGGCAGCCGCCCTGCAGACGGTGGTTGAAGGCCCGCTCGGCCCGCACGCACAGGGCGGTGTCGGGATCGGCCAGGGGCGCGATGATTTCGTGTACCCAGTCGTCGTCCTCGCGGCATTCGATGCCCACCGCGCCCTGGCCGATGGCCGGCAGGCAGACTTCGGGGGCCAGGTATTCGCGGATCCGATCGGCGAACTCCAGGCGGATGAGGCCCGCGGCGGCGAGGATGATGGCATCGTAGTCATTGTCGTCGAGCTTCTGCAGGCGGGTGTTGACGTTGCCGCGCAGGCTGACGATCTCGAGATCGGGGCGCAGGGCGGCGAGCTGGCACTGGCGGCGCAGGCTGGAGGTGCCCAGGCGTGCCCCCTGGGGCAGATCCGCCAGGCTCTCGTATTGATTGGAGACGAAGGCGTCCCGCGGATCCTCCCGCGGGCAGATCACGGCCAGGTGCAGGCCCTTGGGCAGCTCCACCGGAACGTCCTTCATGGAATGCACGGCGATGTCGGCCTCGCCGCGCAGCATGGCGCTCTCCAGCTCCTTGACGAACAGGCCCTTGCCGCCCACCTTGGCCAGGGGGGTGTCGAGGATCTTGTCGCCCTGGGTGGTGAAGGTGACCAGCTCCACTTCCAGATCGGGGTGCAGCTCGATGAGCCGGGCCCGGACGTATTCGGCCTGCCACAGGGCGAGTTGGCTCTTGCGGGTGGCGATGCGCAGGGTGTCGGTCATGGTGTTCGGGCCGCCGGAGAAGGTGGGAATAAAGGGGAACCACCGGGCGTCCCCCGTATCGAAGGCTATAATACACCAATTCGGAGCCACCCCTCGTCGCCATGATTCGTCACCTCTTCGCCCTTGCCCTGCTGCTGCCGAGCCTGCCCCTGCAGGCGGCCGAGCTGCCCCCCGTTCGCCTGTCCCAGGCCACGGATCTGCAGGCCCTGGGCGACCAGGCCCGGGCACGTGATCTGCCCTTGCTGGTGATGTTCTCCTCGGCCCACTGCCCCTACTGCATGATCGTGCGCGAGGAGTTCCTCAAGCCCATGCTGCGCTCGGGCGACTATGCCGACAAGGTGATCATGGCCGAGGTGGAAGCCGACGAGACCCCCATCACCGACTTCGACGGCCGCACCCGCAGCGCCCTCGACGTGGCCCAGCGCTACGACGCCACCCTCTCCCCCACCGTGGTGTTCCTCGACCCCGACGGCCACGAACTGGCGCCCCGCCTGGTGGGCATCACCACCGTGGACTTCTACGGCGGCTACCTCGACGAGGCCATCGACCAGGCCCGCAGCCGCCTGCGCAAGCTCGCCTTCCAGGATCCGGCCCGGTAGGCGCGGCGCCTCGCCGCGACAAAATGGGCGCTCCGAATTCCATGGCATGAGTTATTCCATGGCATGAGTTTGGTGCAAGCACAGAGCCCTTGGGTTGGGGAAACCGTTTCGTGACCGTCGGCCGCAGGGATGCGGCCGTCGAGCCTACAGGGAGGTATTCACGGCGTGTCACGAAACGGTTTCCCCAACCCAAGGGCGTGCCAGATGCTGGGCCAAGAGCCACAAAAGCGTTCGGGGATTCGGAGAGGCTGTTCGGGAGATGCGTGGGGAAAATTCACTGTTTTGTTACGGCCACCCGCCACTCCCGACTCTGCTATAGTCGATCCCGTTGCGGCCTGCGGGCCGCCGGACGGGGATACCGCTTGACCGCAGTACGCGTAGAGAGCGCCGGGGAGGCCGTCGAACTGCAGCTCGACGGCGACTGGAGCGTGGAGCGGGCCGCCCAGATGGAGGCGGCCCTGGCCGGACTGTCCCTGCCGCCGGGGCGGCCGGTGGTGATCCGCCCCGGGCGCCTGGGCCGGCTCGATCTCACCGGCGCCTGGTTGCTGCGGGATCTGCAGGCCCGTCTGGAGGCCGCCGGCCACGCGGTGGAACTGCGCGGCTTTCGAACCCGCCACTTCCGTTTCCTCGCAGCGCTGCCGCCCGAGACCCCGCCTCCGCCGCCATCGGCCGAACCCCTGCTGCGGCGCTTTCTGCTGCTGCTGGGGCGCACGGTGGTGGGCGAGCGTCGCCAGGTCCAGGCCACCCTGGCCTATCTCGGCCGCCTGGTGGTGAACCTGCTGCAAGTGCTGTTGCAGCCACGCCGTCTGCGCATCCGGGACATCTCCCACCACATGTATGAGACGGGGATCCTGGCCATTCCCATCGTGGCCCTCATCGCCTTTCTGATCAGCATCGTCCTGGCCTACCAGGGCGCTTCCCAGCTCGCCCGCTTCGGCGCCACCGTGTATACGGTGGATCTGGTGGCCATCTCCCAGTTGC